>ENA-OPET01000414-OPET01000414.1-human-gut-metagenome-genome-assembly--contig:-NODE-414-length-11230-cov-6.806085_pt1 | contig 11230 bp, 8 predicted proteins | sample MGYA00241641_ERZ501545 | MGnify/ENA primary metagenome ERZ501545 (study PRJEB25962, sample SAMEA2042391) | human gut metagenome | biome: human gut; feature: human-associated habitat; material: faeces... | reverse complement strand
CCTTACTGCTGATCCTCCATTGGGTTATGTCATAGAGTTAAAGCCTTTGGGAAATTTCTCACATCAGGAGGCAGAACAGTTGAGAGAAGAACTCGTGAAGCAATTGGGTATCATTCTCTATACGAAACCAAAGGCTTGGGTGGAGGCTTCTGTATTTGTAGGAGACAAGAAAGAAATACCTGCCTCATGTTTCTACAAACCAAGAAACAGGTATTGGGCTGGGGGAATCCTGAAAATGTTGCATGAAGAGCATGGAGGTAATGATGAAATCGTAACGATAGGTTTGACGCATCGAGACATCTCTACTTCTATTCATGGACAATACAACTATGGAATCATGGGATTGAGTTTCCGGCCAGGTGACGCCTGTGTGGTTTCAACCTTCCGATTGAAACGAAAGGATGACTTATGGAAAGTAACAATCCATAAATTCCTGCATTCTCGCGGCTTGCCGCATTGCAAATAGCAACTATTTTTCTCCGTTTTTATGCATATTCTTGCAGAAAAGTAAGCAAAAAAGATAAAATTGCAGCAAAAAGCAATAATTTTTGGGAATTTATGCTTGATATTGTAGAAAAAGTCTTAACTTTGCAGCGGATTTGAGAAAATAAGCAGTTTCCGGCTATCAGAAGATGAGAAATCATGAAGCTATCAGAAAATGAGAAATCATGAAGATGATAAGGGGGCTGGCTTTCTCTTCCACAGTTTACACTTATAACAACTTTATAAATTAAAAGATTCGATTATGAAAGTAGCAATTGTTGGTGCAAGTGGCGCAGTTGGACAGGAATTCCTGCGTATCCTTGCTGAGAGAAATTTCCCTATGGATGATTTGGTGTTGTTTGGCTCTGAGCGTTCTGCTGGACGAAAATACAACTTCAAGGGAAAGGACTATGAGGTCAAACTTTTGCAGCATAACGATGACTTTAAAGATGTCGATATTGCTTTCACATCTGCTGGTGGCGGCACTTCAGAGGAGTTTGCCGAGACTATCACCAAGTATGGTGCCGTGATGATTGATAACTCTAGCGCATTCCGTATGTGCGACGACGTGCCTCTGGTTGTACCTGAGGTAAATGCTGAGGATGCCCTGAACCGCCCTCGCAACATCATCGCCAACCCTAACTGTACCACCATCATGATGGTTGTAGTGTTGAAGCCTATCGATAACTTGAGCCATATCAAGAAGATTCATATCTCTTCTTACCAGAGTGCTTCAGGTGCTGGTGCTGCTGCCATGGCTGAACTTGAGCAGCAGTATAAGGATATCCTCGAGACCGGTAAGACTGAGCATATCAATAAGTTCCCTCATCAGTTGGCATACAATGTCATTCCACAGATTGACAAGATGACTCCTAACGATTACACCAAGGAGGAGATGAAGATGTATAACGAGACCCGCAAGATTATGCACTCTGATGTTCGCACCAGTGCTACCTGCGTTCGCGTTTCTTCACTCCGTTCTCACTCAGAGAGTGTTTGGTTCGAGACAGAGAAGCCATTGGCAGTAGAGGACATCCGCAAGGCTTTGGAGGCTGCTCCAGGCGTAACCGTAAAGGATGATGCCCAGAACTACGTTTATCCAATGCCATTGGAGAGCGCCGGCAAGGACGATGTTTATGTAGGTCGTATCCGCAAGGATCTGGCTGATGACAATGGTAACACATTGTGGTTGACTGGCGACCAGATTCGTAAGGGTGCTGCCCTGAACGCTGTTCAGATTGCTGAGTACTTGATTAAGGTGGGCAACGTAAAGTAAGCCATACCTTATTTATATAAAAGAATATGAGGAAGTTAAGGGATAATGAATTTTATCTCTTAACTTCTTTTCGTCTTTATACGATTCTGAATAGGAAAGTAAGAATATGCTTGAAAGATTCAAACAATTACTCGGTGAGATGAACCGGGGCATTTATGAGAAGGAGACGGAGATATCGCTCTCGCTCCTGGCAGCTCTGGCAGGTGAGAGTATCATCCTGCTGGGACCTCCGGGAGTGGCAAAGAGTATGGTAGCCAGACAGTTGAAGACGGCGTTTAGGGATGCTCAGAGCTTTGAGTATCTGATGTCGCGATTCTCTACACCCGATGAAATCTTCGGCCCGGTGAGCATTCAGAAACTGAAGACTTCGGATACTTACGAACGTGCGATGGAGGGTTATCTGCCTACTGCCGATGTGGTTTTCCTGGATGAAATCTGGAAGGCGGGACCTGCGATCCAGAACACGCTCCTTACGGTGATTAACGAGAAAATCTTCCGTAACGGCAATCGGGAAATGCATCTTCCTCTGAAGCTTCTCGTGGCTGCAAGTAATGAGTTGCCGGCTAAGGGAGAAGGACTGGAGGCGCTCTGGGACCGATTCGTCATCAGAATAGAGAGTAGACCGATAAAACTGGAGAAGAATTTCCGGGCGATGCTCTTGGAATCTCACGCAGATTTCTCTGGTTCTACAGGGATTTTAGGTCACGCAGATTTCGCAGATAACGCAGATTTTTCTGATTTGAAGATTACTGCTGAGGAGTATGCTGAATGGGCGGAGAAAATCTGTAAGATTGGCGTGAAGGAGGAGGTGCTCGATGCAATTTCCGCTATCCGTAAATCTCTGAGAGCCGTGAATGTGGATGAGGCTGCCGAGCGCAGAAACATCTATGTGAGTGACCGAAGATGGAAGAATATCGTCCGCCTGCTTCGCACTTCTGCCTTTATGCAGGATAGGGAAGAGGTGGATATCTGCGATTTGCTGCCTATCTACCATTGTCTGTGGCAGGAACCGGAAGGGCGGGATGCTATCCGAAACATCGTGATCCGTGCCCTCTTTTCTCCTTTTGCAGATAAACTCGTAGAGATGAAGAATGCGCTTGCTGAGGATATTAAGTATCATCGTGTACGCAGGAATCCGGAGGATGGAAGGGATTACGAGGGGGAGATAGAAACTCTTTCGGATGGCTTGAGCTCGCTGGAAAGGCAGTTGGGCGAGAATCTCTTCGCATCTGCTGATGATAAGGCGGAAATATCGGCTTATCTCCGCGATTTTTATAAGGAGCTGGCGTTTACCCGTCAGGATACGATGAAACTTTATGAGGTTTAATCGCCTCCTATTACATTATTATATATAGAAGAATCAAAACATGATGAATGAACAGAAAATATTGACTCCTGAGTTGGAGGCGCGTGTTCACCAGTCTGTGGATAACTTTATGCAGGGCTATGGCTGCTGCCAGTCGGTAGTGGCTGCCTTTGCCGATTTATATGGTCTTGATGATGAGATGGCGAAGCGCATTGGTGCCGGCTTCGGTGGTGGAGTAGGCAGAATGAGAATGATGTGCGGTGCCGTTTCGGGCATCGTGGTGCTCGTTGGCTTGGATTGCGGACAGACCGAGGGGGATGACCGTGAGGGCAAGTCGGCATGCTATAAGGTGGTGCAGGATTTGCTCGCCAAATCGAAGGAGCAGAACGGTAGTATCATCTGTGCCGAAATCCTCGGCTTGAAGGGTCACGAGAAAGCGCAGTCCAGCTATGTGGCTTCGGCAAGAACGGCAGAATATTACAAGTCTCGCCCTTGCGCAGCCAAAGTAGAGAGTGCTGCAAGAATCTTCGCAGAATATCTGATGGAGAAAAAATAAGAATTTACTCCTATGAAATACCAGAATAACAAGGATTTGGCGGAGGCACAGTATTACTTGAAGATGCTGGATGACTTCTGCAAGTCGGGACAGGTGAAGATTCCTGATCCGACAGGCACCGCCATGCCTTGGAATTTGAAGGAAGACCCGCTGAAGGATTATCTCATTCATCTCTTTACCCTGAAAGTAACCATAGAAGAAACTGGCGAAGAGGTGCAGAAATTCGTGCGACAGGTGGTGAACAGCAAAATCAAGAGCAAGGTGTTCTATGATAGTGTGGGAAAATTCATTGTGGAATGCGTCCACCACATGCGGTTCCAGCGCCAGCGTGCCTGGACCGAGAGTCATCGGGCTGATGATGTGCTCGATTGGGCTCCCTTCAAGCGGATGGATGAACAGGTGTGGCTCCCCTTGCTCGACCAGCTGGAACAGGAACATGCTGAAGATGGGTTCGATAAGCCTTTCTTCCTCAAGCTGATGACTGGAAACGGGGCTTCGAAACCCGAAAACTGGGAAAGGCTGGTAAGAGACTGGAAGGTCTGCATCGACCATCAGGTATTGAACAAGCTGAAGGACTTTATCTCGCTCCGTCAGAACAACTTCGAAACAGGACTGGTGCGCATGATGGACCAGATAACCCGCAACATGAAGACGAAGGGCGTTTCGGAACAGCGCGCCGTACAAGCCTGGGAACTGATGACGAACGGATGGACCGAAACGGAGTTTGAACGCCGTCTGAACCAGGTGAAGATTCAGGACAAATATCCCGAAATCAAGGAAATTGTGGCGAAGATGGGACGAGTAGCCGATGCCAACGGCAAAGACCGGCTCACCATCGCATCGGGCGTAGAGATGAAGATGGAGCATTCAGCAGGTAGCGATATCGAGGGCATTACCGTGGGCGATGATCTCAACTCCCTTCTCCCGCTCGAACTGGCACAGTACAGCGATGAAGATATGGAGGGCCTCTTTATCTATAAGTATCGCACGCGAAGACTCCAGACCTTCCGTTATAAGAGCGAAATGTCGAAACCATCCCGCAAACTCGGCTTTACCCATGCCTCCCGCAAGGGTCCGATGATCGTCTGTCTGGACACCTCAGCCAGTATGTATGGCACGCCCGAGAGGATATCCTCTACACTCATCTCTCTGCTGGAAGAAACGGCAGAAGATTTGGAGCGAGACTGCTTCCTGATAGATTTCTCCGTCAGTACCCGTGCCATCGACCTGATGGCGAAGCGCAAGGCAGAGCGTCTGAAGAGAATAGGAATCACTATGATGGAATCAGCCGAAGCAGATGCAGCTCCGTCCGACGGAGATGGACAGGCGCATACCGGGCGAGGCATCCGGCGGCAGCCTACCACAACCCACCTTCCATTTATCGGAGGCGGAACATCGGCAAAGAAGATGATGATCCAGATGTTCGACCTTCTCGACAACGACGGACTCCATTACGTGAATGCCGATGTGCTTTGGATTACCGACTTCCTGATTCCAGATCCGCCACAGCAGCTGTTGTCGAGATTCCGGGAATACAAGGAGACGGGTACCCGATTCTATGGCATCCGCATCGTGCGTGATGACGACAAGGAGTCGAACAGCTGGAAGGAGTACTTCAATCAGATTTACACCATCCGGTACCGCCCGCTGCGAAGATATTAAAGAAGATGTTAAGGCAGAAAAGGGGTATCAGATGATAATAGAGACATGTATGAAATGTATCAAGAACTTTATCATATGTTACATTTGGCGCAGAATTTCGGTTTTGCGCCATTTTTTTGAATTAAAAATTCCTTAAAACGCTTGGTGATACAAAATATATTTGTACCTTTGTGCTCGGAACAATGAATAATTGTCAGCCGAACAATTAGAAAAGAATCAATAAATATAAGCAATTTATACAAAAACTTAAGTAATAAACTAATTATGGTAAGCAACAACATTCCACAAGTAAAGCTCGGTATTATTGCCGTTAGCCGTGACTGTTTTCCAATCGCGCTTTCTACTCAGCGCCGTGAGAACATCGTAAAAGAGTACAAGGGTGAAATTTTCAACTGCCAGACTACAGTTGAGAACGAGAAAGATATGCTCAAGGCTTTGGGCGAAGTGAAAGAGCAGGGCTGCAACGCTTTGGTTGTATTCCTCGGTAACTTCGGTCCTGAGACTCCTGAGACTTTGATTGCAAAGAACTTCGATGGTCCTTGTATGTTTGTTGCAGCTGCAGAGGGTGACGGCGACATGATCAATGGTCGTGGCGACGCTTACTGCGGTATGCTCAACTGCTCTTACAACCTCGGCATGCGCCACCTGAAGGGTTACATCCCTGAGTATCCTGTAGGTACAGCAGAGGACGTAGCTAAGATGATTCAGGACTTCGTACCAGTAGCTCGCGTTATCCTCGGTTTGAAGGGCTTGAAGATTATCACCTTCGGTCCACGTCCACAGGACTTCTTCGCTTGCAACGCTCCTATCAAGGGCTTGTACGAACTCGGTGTAGAGATTGAGGAGAACTCAGAGCTTGACCTTCTCGTAGCTTACAAGGAGCACGAGAACGACCCACGTATCGAAGAGGTTTGCGCTGATATGGCCAAGGAGATGGGCGAAGGCTGCTACTATCCTGACCTCAGCCGCAGAATGGCACAGTTTGAGTTGACATTGCTCGACTGGGCAGAGGCTCACAAGGGTTCTCGCCAGTATGTAGCATTCGCTGACAAGTGCTGGCCTGCATTCCCAAGCCAGTTCGGTTTCGAGCCTTGCTATGTAAACAGCCGTCTCGTTAGCCTCGTCATTCCTGTAGCTTGCGAGGTAGATGTCTATGGTGCGCTCTCTGAGTACATCGGTATGTGTGCTTCTGACGATACCGTTACATTGCTCGATATCAATAACTCTGTTCCTCAGTATATCTATGATGAGGACATCAAGGGCAAGTATGATTATAAGTTGACTGATACCTTCATGGGCTTCCACTGCGGTAACACTCCACAGTGCAAGATGTGCTCAAGCCGTAAGATTAAGTATCAGCTCATCCAGAACCGTTTGTTGGAGAATGGTGGTAAACCAGACTTCACCCGTGGTACTTTGGAGGGTGATATCGCAGCTTCTGACATCACATTCTACCGTCTGCAATGCGATTCTGAGGGCAACCTCCGCAGCTACATCGCAGAGGGTGAGGTTCTCGATGTTCCTACCCGTTCATTCGGTGGTATCGGTATCTTCGCCATCAACGAGATGGGCCGCTTCTATCGTCACGTATTGATTCAGAAGGGTTATCCACACCACGGAGCCGTAGCATTCTCTCACGTAGGTAAGACCTTGTTCGAGGTATTCAAGTATCTCGGCATCAAGGATATCGCTTACAACCAGCCAGCTAGTCTGCCTTACCCAACAGAGAATCCTTGGAAGTAAATTGAGTGAAGAGGGAAGAGTGAAGAAACAAAGTTCGGCGGCCGAAGGGTAAGCCAATTCATTTGCTCTTCTTTCTAAACTAAGTTCATAAAAGATAAGGGCGATTGCTTATCCCTTGCGTGGGGAATAGCAATCGCCCTTTTTATGTTTTCCTGGAAGGAGATTACCTGATGATAATCTCCTTTACGAATGGTTTGCTTATTTCGTATTTTCCAACGCTTCCTGTTTCTGCGGAATCACCACCGAAGCCCCGATGCTGACGAGCAGTACGAGGATGATGAATACCAGCGAACTGACAGCATCAATTTCGAAGAAATCGTGGATGAGCATCTTCACACCGATGAACACCAGCAGCACACTCACACCCACCTTCAGATAGCGGAACTTATCTGCTATCGCTGCTAGCAGGAAGAAGAGGGCACGCAAGCCCAGGATGGCGAAGATATTCGAGAAGAACACCACGAACGGGTCGAGCGATACCGAGAATACGGCTGGGATGCTGTCGAAGGCGAAAATCAGGTCGCAGAACTCGATGAACACCACCGTCATCACCAGCGGACCCAGATGCAGGCGCTTCTGCATGAACTTCACTACCGGATGCTCCAAGGCATTGATCTCTTCCTTCTTGTTTCTGTTGAGGAACATCTTGGCACCGCTGTAAACCAGAAATCCTCCGAATACGAGTAATATCCAGGCGAACCGGCTGATGAGCGCAGCACCCGCGAAGATGAAGACGAAGCGCAGCACGATGGCTCCCAGAATACCCCAGTTCAGTACGTGCTGGTAATCTTTCTTGTCCACTCCGAACGAGGTGAAAATCATCATCATCACGAAGAGATTATCTACCGAGAGCGTTTTCTCTATCAGATAACCCGAGATGTAGGAGATGGTCATATAGTGCCGGTATTGCTGCAGACTCCCCTCATAGTCGTTCGGGTCCAGTTTGAGATGCGAAGCATAGCGCGAGGCTATCAGCTTCAGGTCGTCGAAGTTCTCGATGCCGTGCACCATATCTCCATGAAAATAGATGAATACGGCGAAGGCGAGTGCGAGAATAATCCATACAGCCGTCCATGAACCGGCTTCCTTGATAGACACCACATGTGCCTTTCGGTCGATGACCAGCATGTCTAATACGAGTATGGCGGCGATGAAAATCACGAATCCCACCAAAAACATCGATTCAGTAAAAACATGTTCCATTTTTCTTTATCCTTAATCTATTTAGTATATACCATTGAATCTTAAAATCATTTCATCTGTTAGAAACGTGGGCGCAAAATTAGGAAAAATATCTGGAATAGCGAAGGTTCCGGTGCAAAACTTAATTGATTTTAACTTGAAAGGCAGGAATGTAACAGGTTTGTAATAATGGCGCTGTGAGAACCGACAAAAAAGGCGTTTTAAAGGTAAAAGGGTAAAAAGGTAAAAAAGTAAAAAGAGCCTAGCGGAATGTTAAGCTAGGGTGCTCTTTTTACCCTTTTACCTTTTAAAGGCTCTTTTACCTTTTCTTAGTCAGCACATAGTGCTTAGCCATGGCGCCTTCAGGCTCATTGCCCAGCGAATCGGTCATGATGAGGCTGTTGGCATCCTTTACCTTGTAGTAAGATGTCTCGCCGCTCGATGGACGGGTGATTTCTACCACGTTGTTAGCCAATACCTTGAAGATACCGCTCGCTTCGTCGTGACCATCCTTGCGCTCCAGATAGTCGGCTGAGTACTGATAGGTGCTGTCGGCGTTGAGCGTCAAAACGGTCTTGATGCCCGGACAGTCGGCAGCAGGGAGAGTTCCCTCGTAGGTGCCGGCGATGGAATCGAGAATGACATCGTTGGAATTGAGCGAATCATTTTCAGCATAACTGAGGCTATCCTGGTTAGCCCCCTGGCTATTTGTCTTCTTGCCATTGCAGGAGACAACTGATAATGCAGCGATGACGGCTGCTGTCAAAACTAATTTCTTTTTCATACTATACTGCTTTTTAATTGTTACTTATTTACGGAATCTCTTCTCTTAGAGAGCACTTTCCCCGAGAAGGATTTCTCTTCGCAAAAATAGTGTTTTATTCTGTTATCCGCAAGTTTTACACAGAAAATTATAGAATATTATACTATTTTCTTAATTGATGATGACTGGCACAATCTCTTCTTCGCTAGGCCAATGAGGCAGATAGAAGAGCGGGCGAGGGGTGCCGCCCAAGCCCGTCCAGTCTATCTGTTTCACAAAGTCGAAATCGGGAGGGCCGAAGTCGAAACTTCTGCCGTAGAGCACGATGGCGCCTCTGCCTTCATCTATCTTCCACAAACCGCCCCCGTAGGTGCATTGCTCGCCGGGTGACAGCATGTCACGGTGCAGGTAGACACGCCCGAACTTCAGTACTCCGTCTCTGTTGATAATGAATTTCTGAAACATCTCTATTTTTGGTTTATTCAATGAAATCTGTATTCCGATTGATTCAATGTAATGAGAGAATTATTTCTTCTCCCAAAACAGTTTGTCTATGAAATCATAGCGCTTCTCCATCTGGGTATCAGTTTTTACGACGGTATTCACGTCTATCTGAAGCACAGGGGCTACTGCCTTGCCGTTGGTGGATGGCCACTCCGGCAGACCCAGACCGTTCGGATTGCCGGTCTTCACGAAGTTGACGTAATACTGGTTGAAGATGTCGCTGATCATATAATCCTCCGGCTGCCATTTGAACACGTGGTTGGTTGGCAATGTACCCATTGCATACTCGATGTCGGCAGAATGAACGGCTCCCTTGTCTTGTGGCGCAGGAGCCGCATCTTCCTTGGCATCTACCACGCCGCCAGCCAATGCAGCCACCTTACCCTTGATGGCCATAGCAGGACGAGGATGGCAATAGCGGTAGCGGTAAACAGGCTGTCCGCCGATCAGCTTGTGCATGTTGCCCCACTTCCATGTAGAATAATCGAGGAAGATGTCCGAAGCTAGGTTCACGCCCGGCTGCTCCAATACATCCTTATCGCTGTTGATGCCGTAGAGGCGGAAGAGTTCTTCGATGTTCTCTTCTCCAAATGTAGCCTTGGCACCCGCCTTCAGATTCTCGACGGTAGGCTGCTTGCCCATCAATACGGCTGCAGGAGTCATCTCCTGGTTGTTGCCGCCGATAAGCAGAGGCACCTTGGTCTGCTCGCCCTTGGCAAATACCTCTACAGGCTGTTCTTTCATGAAATATCCGTCGATATTATAGACAGGAACCGCTCTTACTTCCGCCAGCTTCATCAATTCCTCGGCAGGAAGGGCACGAAGTTCGTTGAGGTTCTTCATTCCTGCGTTCTTTTTCACCTTCTTTCCGGTTTCCTTACCCATCTTCTCGGCTATTTTCTGGGCAAGCTGCACTCCTTTCTCCTCGGCCTCCTTCAGCGTAGCCACCTTCTTGAATCCCATCACCGAACCGCTGGAACCCATTGCCTGGGCAAAGAGTCCCTGACAGAGAGGGGAAGCCATCAGGGCGCTGACCGACATGGAACCTGCCGATTCGCCTACGATGGTGATGCGGTTAGGGTCGCCGCCGAAAGCCTCGATGTTATCCTTTACCCACTGGATGGCAGCCACCTGGTCCATGAATCCATAGTTGCCGGAACCCTTGTAGGATGTTTCCTTAGAGAGCTGTGGGTGGGCGAAGAATCCGAAGATGCCCTCACGATAGTTGGCTGTGATGGAGATGATGCCCTTGCGTGCCATCGCATCGCCCGCATATCGAGGTTCGCTTCCGCTACCCGCCATCAGTCCTCCGCCGTTGAAATAAATGAGTACCGGCAGATGCTCCTTCATGGTCTTTGCCGGTGTCCATATATTAAGGTAGAGGCAATCCTCGCTGTTGGTCTTCGTACCGAAGTTCATATCGCCGAAGAGAGGTTCCTGCATCGGGTTCGGTCCGAACTCCTTGGCCTCGCGAACGCCCTGCCATTTCTGTACAGGCTGTGGAGCCTTCCAGCGGAGATTTCCTACAGGAGGAGCAGCGAACGGAATACCCTTGAATACTGTGATGCCTGAGAGGTCTTTTCCTTCGAGGATACCTTTGGCAGTCGTTACCTGAGTCTGCGCCATCATTCCCATACCAGGGAGCAGAAAGGCGATGGATAAGAGTAGTTTTTTCATATCGTAAATCTGTTAGTTTTGCAGTAACTACTCAGCACCCCTATGGGCATGAGTAATCGTCTTACTGTTGTACTACAG
>ENA-OPET01000413-OPET01000413.1-human-gut-metagenome-genome-assembly--contig:-NODE-413-length-11279-cov-1.944672_pt1 | contig 11279 bp, 10 predicted proteins | sample MGYA00241641_ERZ501545 | MGnify/ENA primary metagenome ERZ501545 (study PRJEB25962, sample SAMEA2042391) | human gut metagenome | biome: human gut; feature: human-associated habitat; material: faeces... | reverse complement strand
TTACAAGGGAAACCGTTTGTCGGCGACTTATTTCCGCGAACGGATGAATAATGCTTTTGATGATATCACTTATTATAGGTCATTGGCATATAAACTATATGATCCTGCTAGTATCGACGGATCAGCATTGACGGCTCCTCCAGAACTTTCTCAGTTGACTTATACAAATGAATATAATCTGGATGTGTATTCCACACAAGGTAATGTAATGAAGGTGTGTAAAGAAGGAGTGGAGTTTCAGTTCGCTTCCAAACGAATAGAATCGCTCAAGACTCGCGTCACTATGTATGGAGCCTGGATAAAGACAATTTATAATTCGGATTCTCCTCAATATAAGGCCTCTTCTATATTGTTGGACAATAAACAGCTGAAATATGTGGGATTGTACAATGGGGACAACGGAACAGAAAGCCAGGCATTCAATACGAACTTTATGTTTGATACCTATATACAGCGTTTGGGACTTACTTTCTCTACGTCGGCACAATGCACTTGGTATACCAACAGACGGAACTTGTGGAATAATGGCGTGCCAGTAAGCTATATAGATCAATCCGGTGAAACGCATCCGTTTCGCGAAGAGGATAAAAACAATATTCAGTTACAGCATCTGGTGGAGAAATATTCAGCCACTTATTTTGAGCGTACTACCGTGCCTTTTTATATGGATATCAATTTGAAGGCGAGTAAACGGATCGGTAAGTATCTGAATCTGGCTTTTTATGTAAACCGGCTTTTGGGTATTTATCCTGATTATACGTTACGGGGCGTACTGCAACGGAGAACGTCCGAATCGCCTTATTTCGGTATGGAAATGAACTTAACCTTTTAGTAAATGAACAATAAAATAGAGATGAAGATGAAAAAGAATCAATTGACAATGTTAGTCCTTTTTGTGACAATGCTGGGATTTACCGCATGTAGTGATGATGACAAAGTGAGCATATCCACTGTAGGTATTACCACTACTGTAGATACAACTATCGAGGGGCTGCAACTGACCGGTGGAACCTATACTTTTGAAAATGTAAATACATCTGTCAAGACAGACATTACCTATCCGGCTCAGAGTATTGAACTGGCGGACGGGTTGTATAATGTAACTTTCATTGGTAAGGGAACTTACTCACAGAATGGAACTCCGGTGGAAGTCGATGTACAGGGAGTACAACAGAATGTGGCCGTATCTGGAGGGTCGTACAAGCTGGAACTGAAGGTTCATGTACTCAATACAGGTGATCCTGATTTTGTGATTGCCGAGATATTTATTCCCGGAACCTATAATGAAGCAGGTAAGCAATATAATGGCGACCAGTATATACGTATCTATAATAACTCGGATAAAGTTTTGTATGCGGATGGATTGATATTTATGGAATCACAATTCCAAACTACTCAGAAATATCAATCGGTAGATCCGGATATCATGGATGAAGCTATTGCGGTAGGCTCTGTTGTAGCAGTACCGGGCAGTGGAACAGATTATCCGGTACAACCGGGAGAATCCTTTATCCTTTGTGACAATGCGATCAATCATAAAGAGGCTAATCCGAATTCTATAGATTTAAGTAAAGCCAATTTTGAGTGGTATATTGAATCAAAGCAAGATGTGGATAATCCGGCTGTTCCCAATCTGGATGTTTATTATTGTTATTCCAAAACTATCTGGGTGTTGAATAAACAGGGAAATCGCGCTTATGCTATTGGCAGATTACCCAAAAGTATGACTAAAGAAAAGTATATTTCAGACTATGCATACAACTATACGTATATTATGCAAAATGGAACAGCCAGTAAACCGCAAAGCAAATATAAGTTCCCCAATGAATGGGTGATTGATGCTGTAAATGTAGGTGCTTCCAATGAATGGCAGTGGAATGTAACCTCTACCGGGCTGGATATGGGGCATACTTATATCGGTATGAACAATACCGTTGCAGAAAACATCGGAAAGTGCGTAATGCGTAAAGCCGCCTACAAGGATGGTGATCGGGAAGTATTGCAGGATACAAATAACTCTACCGTTGATTTCACACCTGCGGCTACTCCGAGCCTGTTTAACAAATAATTGAATCCGTCTTATTGATATATAAATCTTTATTATTCATGATGCTAATCCGAATTATCATTATGTTGCTGATTGCTTTATTTGTGGAGAGTCGGCAGGAAGCCTTCGGGCAGACTGTCGACACACTCTCCCTGTCCGATAAGGTAATCCGTACCGCTTCATTTGCGACTGGATTTCGTGGCGAGATATGGCAGAATCCGGCACTTTATTATTACTATACTCCGTATACATGGACAAGGCTGGACGTAAATGGAGCTTATCATGATAAAGGAAAAGCATCTTTGAAACAGGAAGGTGATAAGGATACCCGTATCGGGGTAGATGTCAATTCCTTCGTTATTCTTTCGGAACGTGATCGTGTATTCGGTTCAGCAGGATACAGGAGTGAGAAGCAGGAGAATGTGTTATGGAATGAAAATATAGACTGGAAATTGATCGCTCCTTACGTGACTGGTGATTCCATTGGTGGTTTCCTGAAGGGAGAAACTTATTATTTCAATGGAGGTTACGCCAGTGAGTCAGGTTCCTGTACATGGGGAATCACCGGTGGTTACAGAGCGTTTCATAATTATCGGGATAAAGATCCGCGTCCACGTAATACAGCTTCCGATCTCTCTTTTGCTTTGGGAGCAGGATATCGTCTGGGGACATATCGTTTGGGAGTTTCCGCAGATTTCCGGCTTTATCAGCAGAAAAGTGAGATTTCATTCCTTGCAGATAAAGGCTCTACTTCGGTATACCATATGTTGGGATTGGGCATGGATTATGTGCGTTTCGCCGGAAACCAGACCGGGACGAAGCATCAAGGCATCCGGTGGGGAGGAAGCATAGGCATTCTGCCAGTTGATACGGAAAAGGGGATATCGGCCACAGTTTCAATTGACCGTATGTCAATGGACAAGAAATTGAGCAATGCCAATAATCTCACTTTGCTGGAATTGAATACGACTGATTTGAAAGGAAACGTGACCTGGATGCGGGAACTTCAGCAGGCAGAACACCTTGCTGTGAAACTGGATGCAGGCTATATAGTTCGTAAAGGAATGGAGAATATTTACGGAGAGGCGGGCGGAAGCTCCTATGGAGCATTAATTAGTACATCTCCGGGAATGAAGGTCACGAATAGTCGGATTGCCGTAAGTGGTTTGTGGGAGAAGCTTTTGACCGATAAAGGTGTATGGGGAGGAGCAATTGTTCCAAACATAATCTACCATCGGTTGGAAACGGATTACAACGCCGTATCCCGGTTTGTTCACTTGTCTGTTTTGGAGAGTTCTTTGCGTGCCCGTTTGCTGTATCAGAAGAGGCTGCTACGATTGACCGCAGAAGCTAACGGTGGATATTATGCCAATTTATCGGCTGAATATTCTTTACCGGGATTGAATACCGCGAAGTCGTCCGCCCAGACTTTATTGGCAAATATTGACTATTTATCTGATAGTTATAGTATGGTGGGGATTCGTCTGCAAGGGGATTATCCCATCATGAAACAATATAACCTGTCTTTGTCTGTTCAATGGCAGGCGGCATATTATAAAAAATGCGGAACGGCCCAGTATGCCGTTTGTTCATTGGGCATCTTTTTTTAAAAAATAAAAACAGTTAGCATATGAAAATTAAGTTTATGGTCGCTGCAACCTTAATAGCAGCTTTGGTAACTACTACTTCTTGTGGAAACAGTAACAAACAGAGCCAGTCTGAAAAAACGGCTCCGGCGGCATTGAGCATCGATAATCTGCTGGTGCATGCCGATTCACTGGCCAACAAGGAGGTGACTATCGAAGGAATCTGCACACATACCTGCAAGCACGGAGCTACAAAAATATTCCTGATGGGCAGTGATGATACCAAAACGATTCGTGTGGAAGCCGGACCTTTGGGCTCGTTTGATACCAAATGCATCAACGCTATTGTCACAGTGATCGGAACGTTAAAGGAACAGCGGGTAGATGAAGCTTACTTGCAAAACTGGGAGGCTAAACTGAAAGCACAGACTGAAAAATCTCATGGAGAAACTGCTGCCGGGTGTGATTCGGAAAAAAAAGCACGCGGTGAAACAGCCAGCACCCCTGAAGCCCGTATTGCGGACTTTCGCGCAAAGATAGCAGAAAGAAAAGCTGCTACCGGAAAAGATTATCTGTCATTCTACTATATGGAAGCCAGTTCTTATGAAATCGCAGAATAAAGGTACTGCATTCCGCAAGTGGAGCCGGATCATCCATCGTGATCTGTCTTTCTTCTTTGCGGGAATGATTTTGATTTATGCTATTTCGGGTATCGTGATGAACCATAGGGATAGCATAAATCCCCATTATACAGTTACACGAACGGAATATAAAATAACAGAGGATCTGTCGGACAAGAGCAAAGTTAATGAGAAGATGATTTTGACTTTGTTGGAACCGCTGGGCGAAGCCGGAAATTTTACTAAATATTATTACCCGGAACCGGATCTGATTAAGGTTTTTCTGAAAGGAGGCTCAAGTCTGGTGATTAACACCCGGACAAAAGATGCTGTCTACGAGGGGGTGAAGCGCCGTCCGCTGATCTCTTCCATGGTACAACTCCATTTCAATCCGGGTAAGTGGTGGACTTGGTTTGCCGATGCTTTTGCTGTCTGTCTGATTATTATCACTGTCAGCGGTATAGTGATGATAAAAGGTCCTAAAGGATTGTGGGGCAGAGGAGGAATCGAGTTGGTGGCCGGTATCTTGATTCCTATTCTTTTCCTGGCGTGTTTCTAATAGCAAACGAAAAATGATTTATAAAGCATGAGTGCAATTATAGAATGTAAGAACCTGACCCATTATTACGGTCAACGCAAGATTTATGAGAACTTGAGTTTTGAAGTTCCTCAAGGGCGTATCTTGGGGTTGTTGGGTAAAAATGGTACAGGGAAAACGACAACCATTAATATATTGAGCGGTTATCTTCAGCCGCGTTCAGGCGAATGTCGCATCTTTGGTGAGAACATTCAGACCATGAATCCTGCTTTACGCAGGAATATCGGTTTATTGCTGGAAGGTCATGTTCAATATCAGTTTATGAATATCACACAAATAGAAAAGTTTTATGCTTCTTTTTATCCGGGACAATGGAAAAAGGAGGCTTATTATGACTTGATGAATAAATTGAAGGTAGCTCCGGGACAACGTATCTCAAGAATGTCGAACGGACAGCGTTCGCAAGTGGCATTGGGACTGATCCTGGCACAAAATCCGGAGTTGTTGATTCTGGATGATTTCTCTTTAGGACTTGATCCGGGCTATCGCCGTCTTTTTGTGGATTATTTACGTGATTATGCCCGTTCCGAGAACAAGACTGTTTTCCTGACTTCCCATATTATTCAGGATATGGAGCGGTTGATTGATGATTGTATTATTATGGATTATGGCTCTATCCTTATTCAACAGCCTATTGAAACGTTGATGAAAGAGCTGAGAAGATATACTTGTACTGTGCCCGAGGGTTATCAGCCTCAGTTGCCGGCAACTTGCTATCATCCGGCTGTCATTCGTCAAACCTTGGAAACGTACTCCTTTTTGCCTCTCGTGGATGTGGAGAAACTGTTGAAGGAAAGTCAAGTTCCCTTTACTGGTTTGCAGCACGAAAATGTAAGTCTGGAAGATGCCTTTATCGGTCTTACCGGAAAGTATTAATATGTAAACTAAATAGAAGAAATATGATACAAGCCATATTTTATAAAGAGTGGATAAAAACGCGTTGGTATTGGTTGCTGGCAACTCTTTTTATGATAGGGATCACAGGATATTCCATGCTTCGTATTGGCCGTACCATTGCCATACAGGGAATCGATCATTTATGGGTAGTGATGGTCCAGAAGGATGCTATATTTATTGATTTGTTGCAATTTGTCCCTTTACTTATCGGTATCTTGCTTGCTGCCGTACAGTTTTTCCCCGAGATGCAACGTAAGTGTTTGAAGCTTACTTTGCATTTGCCTTATTCACAGAAGAAAATGGTCATGTCAATGTTGGCCTATGGCGTACTTGCACTGGTGACCTGTTTTGCTATGAGTTTTATTATGATGGGAGTTTATCTGCCACAACATTTTACAAGTGAGTTGGTGCAGCGTGTTTTATTATCTGCGGCTCCATGGTTTTTTGCCGGATTTGCCGGTTATCTGCTTGTTTCATGGATTTGCCTGGAACCCACATGGAAGCGCAGGGTTTTGAATCTGATTATTGCGGCATTGATTTTCCGTGTCTACTTTCTGGCTCCGGGAGCGGAGGCATATAATAGTTTCTTGCCCTGTCTGACACTTTATACGTTGCTTGCCGCTTCTCTTTCGTGGATTTCTGTGGTACGGTTCAAGGCCGGTAAGCAAGACTAATTGAATGTTTATTATTAAAAAATCAAACAAACATGATTCGATTCAGCAAAATATTTTTTTATATTACCGTAGCTGTCCTGCTTGTATGGCAGTTGCCTTGGTGTTATGCTTTTCTCACACTGAAGCCTGTCAAAACTCCTTTTACTATGTATAGTTCCGTACTTGGTGATTTTGTTATTACACAACTAGATGAGAATAAGCAACTTCACCGCTATGATACGAAAGGCAATACATATACACAACAGCAGGTAGACAGTTTGTTGCCTTCTCTCTATGTGCGCCAGCTTACGGCGGACGAACGTTTCCCTGATACCATTTGTGGTAAGGCAGTTAGTCCGAAAGATATTCAATTGACAAACTTTACTTTCAAGAGTGTGCCGTCAGCCATCAATGCTCCCCAGACAGGACTCTATTTTCTGATGGAGTCCATGTCCAAACGGGTGGATTTGAAAATGCCCGAAGATGCATTCCGTTTTACCGATAAAGGTATAGAATTTATTCGTATGGAGACGAATTGTATCGATGAGGCGAAAAGCAAATTGTTTACGGATATGCTGGTTCAGAAAGGGTTTGCTTTTCCTGCATGCTATGCTTCGGGCAATCCAACTACTCGTAAAGACTATGATGAGGGATATCTGGTTTTAGATGCCAACCATAAATTGTTCCATCTGAAGTGCACCAAAGGACGTCCGTATGTGAAAGCTATTCAGTTGCCTGAAGGAGTCTTGCCGGAATATGTGTTTATTACTGAATTCCGTAGCCGTCGGACTTTGGGGTATATGGTAGATAGCAAGCATCATTTTTATATTATCAATAGTGATGGAAGTTTGGTGAAATCAGCTCTCCCCGGTTTCGATCCGGCAAAAGATGAGTTGACCATCTTTGGAAATATGTTTGACTGGACTGTAAAGTTATCGACAGATAAAGATGATTATTACTATGCTTTGGATGCTACAGATTATTCACTGATTAAAGAACATGCCTATAAAGATATCCGCCGTTCTGTTCCGGGGTTGTCTTTTACATCTCCAGATGACAAATTTGTAAAACCTCGTTTTTGATGTGAATTTGGCAGGGGAAGTCTGATATTAAAATGTATATTAGTTCGAACAGACCGAAAACAACTAGGTAAAGGGGCTATCATGTTAGGCATCAGCTAACTCTACCTTCTGTGAGATACTGCAAATACGGGATTATATAATTGTGCGGACAGACAGGAGGGCGTGAAAACAGCCTTCCTTTTTTTGATAATATTTAAGATACAGGGATTTGATCTAGTTTTTCTTGCTCGTCAATTTTATATTATGATAATCGTTCTTTGAGTATATGCAGGATAAAACAGGTTGTTGAATTTTGCTTGTTTTTAAATTTTCAAAAATGCCAGATTGCATATAAATAATCTTCGTTTTGACCTCCTTTTATCCTAAACCAACTCTTAATTGTATAACCGATTTATGATTTAAAGAACCAATTTCATTCCGTAATTTTAGACAATTATTTGCAATACTTTTGATTGATATTGAAAAATAGGAGGGGGTGGGTCATCAGTTAAACGAATGAAATTACTGGAAATAAAAATCCCTATAACTGCAATGGTTATAGGGATTTATATATTAGCAATGTATTATATTACTTGCTCAAAGCAGTAGCTACGTCAACCGCACAAGCCACTGTACATCCTACCATCGGGTTGTTACCGATACCCAGGAATCCCATCATTTCCACGTGAGCAGGAACTGATGAAGAACCGGCGAACTGAGCGTCTGAGTGCATACGGCCCATAGTGTCTGTCATACCGTAAGAAGCAGGACCGGCAGCCATGTTGTCCGGGTGAAGAGTACGACCTGTACCACCACCTGATGCAACTGAGAAATAAGGCTTACCTGCAAGAACACGTTCTTTCTTGTAAGTACCTGCAACCGGATGTTGGAAACGAGTCGGGTTAGTAGAGTTACCTGTGATAGATACGTCTACACCTTCTTTCCACATGATAGCTACACCTTCGCGAACGTCGTCAGCACCATAACATTTTACTTTTGCACGAGGACCGTCAGAATAAGCGATTTCACGAACTACTTTCAGTTCACCTGTATAGTAATCGAATTGAGTCTGAACATAAGTAAAGCCGTTGATACGAGAGATGATCTGTGCAGCGTCTTTGCCCAAACCGTTCAAGATACAACGCAGAGGTTCTTTACGTACTTTGTCTGCTTTTGCAGCGATTTTGATAGCACCTTCGGCAGCAGCGAATGACTCGTGACCTGCCAGGAATGCAAAACATTTAGTTTCTTCGCGCAGCAACATAGCAGCCAGGTTACCATGACCGATACCAACCTTACGGTCGTCAGCTACAGAACCCGGGATACAGAATGCCTGCAAACCGATACCGATAGCTTCAGCAGCTTCAGCAGCGTTTGTGCAGTTCTTCTTAAGAGCGATAGCAGTACCTACTACATAAGCCCATTTTGCATTTTCGAAACAGATAGGCTGAGTTTCTTCACAAGTTTTATAAGGATCAAGTCCGGCAGCTTCGCAGATAGCGTTAGCTTCTTCGATGTCTTTGATGCCGTTAGCGTTCAAGGCTTCAATGATACCTTTGATACGACGGTCTTGGCTTTCGAATTTTACTTCTCTAATCATAGTTTCTTTCCTCCTTATATTATTCGTGACGTGGATCAATAGATTTAACTGCTCCCTGTTCTGCTGTTACGCGTCCGTAAGTACCGGTAACTTTCTTCAAAGCTTCGTTAGCATCAGTACCTTTCTTGATTTCGTCCATGAACTTACCCATGTGTACGAATTCGTATCCGCAGATTTCGTCGTTCTTGTCCAAGAAGATTTGTTTGATATAACCTTCTGCCATTTCAAGGTAACGAGGACCTTTAGCCAAAGTACCATAAAGAGTACCTACCTGGCTACGCAGACCTTTACCCAAGTCTTCCAAACCTGCACCGATGATCAAACCACCTTCAGAGAAAGCGGATTGAGTACGTCCGTAAACGATTTGAAGGAATAGTTCGCGCATTGCTGTGTTGATAGCGTCACAAACCAAGTCGGTGTTCAATGCTTCCAATACAGTCTTGCCCGGAAGGATTTCAGCAGCCATGGCAGCCGAGTGAGTCATACCTGAGCAACCGATAGTTTCTACCAATGCTTCCTGGATGATACCTTCTTTTACGTTAAGGGTTAGTTTACAAGCACCCTGCTGAGGAGCACACCAGCCAATACCGTGTGTCAAACCAGAGATGTCTTTAATTTCTTTTGATTTTACCCACTTTCCTTCTTCAGGAATAGGAGCCGGTCCGTGATTGGGACCTTTCTTCACAACACACATGTGTTCTACTTCGTGTGAATAAGTCATATTCTTTACGTTTTTTGGTAATAAAATAAATATTCGTAACCACGTGAAAAGATTGGTTATTCTTTTCGCCTACAAAGTTAGTCGTTTTATTCTTTTCTGCAACTTGTTGCCCGTCACTTTTTATCTTTAAATAAAATAAATTTATTGCAGGACAGCATTTTGCAAACTAGAGTTGCCAAAATGTTTTTTCTTTCCGATGAAATTTCTATCTTTGTACCTATATTATAATGATAGGAATGGAAGCAAATAAAATAGCAATTACGGACGAAGCTTTGCGCCGAGGTGCGGAAGAGGGCATGGATGGTTTCTTGAAGGTGTTTATAGATAAATACCTGGAGGTGACAGGAGGTGTTGTCAATGCGGAAACAATGCCTTTGCTCAATGGTTACCAGCATTCATTGTTGGGGTATCATTTCTTGCGTGAAGAAATAAATGAAGGTGGTTTTGTACAATTGATACAGAATGGTTTTGGACCTTATATCTTTGATAATCCTTTTGCAAAAGCAATGCGGCAGTTTGGAGCGAAAGAATTTGCCAAATTGATTTATAGCGCGAAGAAAATATATGATGAGAACCGTGCTGATTTGGAAAAGGACAGGGATGATGAGGAATTTATGGCAATGTATGAGCAATACGAGGCCTTTGATGAGTTGGAAGAGCAGTTCATGGATATGGAAGAGTCGGTAACTGCCCGGATTGCAGAATATGTGGACAATCATATTGAGGAGTTTGCGGAGATTGTATGACAAGGACTTTTGCGTACTTTGTCGGGTATAAGCTCATGCGTTTTGATATAAAAAAAGTAAGTTGGCTTCAATAGCTAAGTAAGATACGTTCGTTGGCTGACGAACCTATGTTGCTTGGTCAAGCAAGTTAACTTACTTTTTTTGTCTTGTTATTCCGGTGTCATTCCATTTATTGTTTCCTGATAAACCAACCTTTGATATAGGCGGTTGCCAGTACGGCAAGTCCTGCCGCCAGGCAGATTCCCGTAAACACCAGCCCGTAACCGTTCAAGAAAGCTACCGGAGCGAAAGTTATCAGAGAAATCTCTACCGGGGCGATGAACAAGTAAGCCAGTGCATAGTTATCCAGGCATCGGCTGCGCATTTTGGGGTCTGCAACGCGGAGCAATGCGATGCCCATAGCCATAGTTCCTGTAAACCATCCCCATGTGAAGATAGCTTTCTCGAACCAACATTCTTTCATTAGTTTGCGGGCCATGACCAGAACATAAATCAGGGTTGCGATTAATCCTGAGACTAACAGAATTAATAAGGGTATGATGTACTCTATTACAACAGATATTTTAATGGAAGCAATTCCAAAAGCTACCAGAAAATCGGTAAAGGCTCCGCTGATGTGGCCTATGGTTTGCGGGCAGACATAATCACTGGTTCTTGTTTTGTCGAATATCTTTTTGATGAATATACCTACCACAAATGCACAACTGAATACCGGCAGTTCAAACCCCGTCATAAAGTGGGATACTGTTT
>ENA-OPET01000410-OPET01000410.1-human-gut-metagenome-genome-assembly--contig:-NODE-410-length-11286-cov-8.132134_pt1 | contig 11286 bp, 7 predicted proteins | sample MGYA00241641_ERZ501545 | MGnify/ENA primary metagenome ERZ501545 (study PRJEB25962, sample SAMEA2042391) | human gut metagenome | biome: human gut; feature: human-associated habitat; material: faeces... | reverse complement strand
CTCCACCTCTCACCCCGACCCTCTCACCCTCAGGGGAGGGGGAGGAAACCGCCCTACTCGGTGCTCGGAACCGCTACGCTCTAAGGTTGGCGGACCATCAAAGGTCTCGCCAGATTGTGCGGGATGGGACCGCTTGGGTGCTACTTGCTTGCGGCCTGCTGATGGGCTTGGTGCCACTTCTGCCTCTTCTGTTAATCCTAATTCTGACATGATGCCGATAAAGGCTGTGTCGATACAATGGTTGTCGAAACACTATGACGAGATAGAGGAAGAACCGGGGATGATTGTGATTGACGAGGCGCACCATGCGCTTGCCAAGACTTACAAGGGAATGTGGGATAGATTCCCGAAAGCTAAGTTCCTGGGACTGACAGCAACACCTTGCCGATTGAATGGTAAGGGATTCACTGATCTGTTTGATGTCTTGGTGCAGTCGTGGAGTGTTCCGGAATTTATCAGCAAGGGAAGATTGGCGACATATGATTTTGTGAGCATCAAATCGGATGGTGTGACGCAACGGCTCATCGACTCCTTGCAGAAGCGAGGGGCAGATGGTGACTACCAGAACAAGGAAATGGATATGTTGCTGAATAAGAAACCGAGTATCGAAAGGCTCTATCGAAGCTTGGAAGAATTTGGTAAAGACAGAAAGGGCATCGTGTATGCTATCAATATTTCTCATGCTAATGCTATTGCCGAGTTCTACAGAGAACACGGCATAGCGGCTGTTGCTATTGATAGTAAAACGCCAAGTTCTTTACGAAAAGAACTTATTGAAAGGTTCAAAGCTTCTTCCTTTTCTTCTTTTTCGGAAAAACAATCATCCGGTCTTCATCATGATTTTTCTAAAATCACCCCGTCCCTCTTTACCATTAAAGAGGGCTCCACCTCTCACCCCGACCCTCTCACCCTCAGGGGAGAGGGAGGAAACCGCCCTACTCGGTGCTCGGAACCGCTACGCTCTAAGGATGGCGGACCATCAAAGGTCTCGCCAGATTGTGCGGGATGGGACCGCCTTACTGATGCTTGCTTGCGGCCTGCTGATGGGCTTACTGCTACTTGCTTGCGAGCTGGTGATGGATTGGGGGCTACTTGCTTGCGACCTGCTGATAGACTTGCTGATGGGGCTGCTGATAGGCTTGGTGCTACTTGCTTGCGACCTGCTGATGAACTTGCTCCTATACAAGTATTGGTGAATGTGGATATATTCTCGGAGGGATTTGACTGTCCGGATGTGGAGTTTGTACAGTTGGCACGACCAACGCTGTCGCTTGCCAAGTATCTGCAGATGGTGGGACGAGGATTGCGAGTAGCCAAAGGGAAGAAGAACTGCGTGATTATTGATAACGTGGGACTGTATCGAGTGTTCGGATTGCCTTCGCAAGTTTGGAACTGGAATGCGATGTTCGAGGGAAAACTGAGAGTTGGCAAGAAAAAAGAGACTCCGAAGGAAAGAGAGTATTTCCTGATGAACGAGAAGCAAGACAGTATTCAGATTCATCCAGACTCAGAAATGATGATGGTGATAAGCCATGAAGGATTGCTCCAAACACTACAGTATCGTGAGTTTGTGGATAGCAAAGGGGAGTTTGCCATCATCAAGCTGCCTGATGGAAAGATGACGGTAGTGAACCGACAAGGAGAACAAGTTCTGGAGCCAGGCGATTACTATGACATGAAACTGTTGGATGGCAACATCCTGTTCTACCGACCTCGCAGAAAGGCGAAATGCTATTATGACCTGTTGGCAAAAGCTGTCATCGACGATGGCACTAACGTAGCAGAAACTCCCCATGTTGTCAACATAAAAGGATGGGAGTTTATAGAATATGACGACATCTTTATGTCTCGAACCCAAGAAGAGTTTTCTCTACCTTATCGTCCTTCACAATATGATTTTCTGAATTATGGGTATTATCTGATATACAGATCCAAATCTTCTGCTTCCGGTTGTCAAGTATGGTACCATTATGAGGGTGGTGAAGGGAAGATGCGCATGAGCAATGAAGAGAGTAAGAATGTGTGTTTCCTACGTAATGATTACGAACATGTGTATTGGCTATGTGCTGTCCTATATGGTGATTGTATCGTTGTTATGGACAGCAAGCAGGACTACTACCTGGTGGATTCAAATTTAAAGAAGACCTATATAGGATGCAATAATCCAAAGAATGAGAAGGAAGATTTGAATGTCGTGATGCCTCGCCTTGGCAAGAAATGCTATAAAGAGGCGATGTTGCAAAAGAAGGAAACGGAAGCAAGCGAGATGCTTCTTTTGCATGAGAAGTCAGAGGCAGGACATGTGGAATTGTATCAAGCAGGAAAGAAATGGGGCGTGAAGGTAGATGGTAAAGTTATCGTGCCACCCCTCTACCACAGCATAGCGCAACCTGTAGGTGCCTATTGCGCCTTTGAACAGATTCCCCAACATTGGGGCGTTATGACATTAAAAGGAAAAGTGATTGTTGATGCCAAATATGAGAAGGTGGAGATTCGTGACAATGGAATCGCCGTGGTAACAGGCATTACGGGAAAAACACAGACAATCAAACTTTTAAAGGTAAAAGAGTAAAAAAGTAAAAGGGTAAAAAGGATTTTTGCTTTTTGAAATGACAATGAAGAAGATAAAGTTCAATATGAAGTAAAATAAAAGCCGAAACAGATAGCTGGATATAGCTTCTGGTTCGGCTTTTTTTCTTTATTCTTCCTTGATTTTCCAATCTCTGATAGTTCTCTGGGTACTGTCGAAGCTGATACCGATTTTAACCAGTCGCTTACCTTCAGAATGATAAGGCAACATGTAGCCTTTTTCGTCTATCTGAGCCAAAGCTTCTTCTGCACTCTTATCTACCTTCAGTTCGAAGACGTATATCGTATCTGGCATGTGCATTACAGCATCAGCCCTGCCAATGGCGCTCTTCACTTCCGTACGGATATAGATGTTGAGGAAACTGAACATCAGATAGAAGATAGTCTGATAATGCTTCTCGCTGTGATTCTCCAGATCGTATGGTATCGTAGCCATATAGGTGCGCATGTGTTCCAGTGCCGCCTCGATATCATTCCGGTAAACCGCCTTGCAGAACCCCAAAAGGAAGGCATTGTTGTCAGAACGGCGAGGATTCACATAATGGGGAATCAATGAATTGAGCAGTCCGTCGCGTACCTCTTTGTTTGGGATGCCCAGGGTATATTCCTGAAACATCGGCTCATATTTCTTGATGGTCAGATAGCCACTCTGGTAAAGCAATGGCAAGGCATCTGTCATTTCTTCTGTAGATTGGTCGAAGGAACTCAATACCGCCTCCTGACTTTCCAATGTAGAAAGATTGACATGATACTTATCTAAGAGTTTCAAGAGGAAGGACGGCGTGCCGGAACCAAACCAGTAAGGAGCAATCTTTCCTGCATTCAGTGCCTTTACCAGACTGAAAGGATTAAAGATATCTTCTGATTTCTCACTGAAATGATAACCATCATAGAATTGCGTCAGCTCTTTCAGGCACTCCTCATACGTCATATTCAGTGCTTCACCCATAGCTTCAATGTCCGGTTTCATCTGCGTGGTAAGTTCTGTCTTGCTGATGCCGCAGATGGCTGAATACTGGTCGAACAGACTGATATTGTCGAGGTTGTTGAGTTCGCTGAAAATGCTGAGCTGCGAGAACTTGGTGATACCCGTGATGAAAGTGAACTCCAGATATGGGTCGAGCATCTTCAGAGGACTGTAGAAGTTCTGCATGATGCGACGAAGCGGCTGCAGGTTCTCTTTTTCATGCACTACGTCCAGCAAAGGGGCATCATATTCATCAATGATGACAACCGCCTTTTCGCCCGTCTTCTCGTAAGCTTTTTTCACTAGGTCTTTTAGGCGGAGGTTTGCATCCACCTGATGAGTCTTGTAGCCCCAGATGGTCTCCTGCTCTTCAAGCATATCAGCCAGGTATCTTTCCAGTTGCTCTATGCTCATGTGCTTGGCACCGCTCAAGTCGAAATGAAATACAGGATGCTTCACCCAATCCTTTTCATAATCTGCAATGGCTAATCCCTCGAAAAGTTCCTTTCTTCCCTCGAAATAGGCTTGGAGGGTAGAGGCAAAGAGCGATTTTCCGAATCGTCTTGGGCGACTCAGAAAAACATATTTCATCCCTTTTTCTCTAAAATCCACGATGTATTTGGTCTTATCTATATAGAGATAACCTTTCTCGCGGATATCTTCAAAGGTCTGAATTCCTACAGGATATTTATTTACTATTTTTGCCATATTCTTACGCACTTTACGTTTTGCGCTGCTAAGGTACGAAGAAAATCTGAATTAGCCAAGCATAAATGCAAATATTTATTCTGCAACGATTATTGCATTCTAGGTAGCCTGGTTTAGATAAATAAAAAAGCGGAGCGTGATTTCACAACCACACTCCGCGCAAACTTAAACAACCAATAAAAGAAATAGATTGATCGTTCAATTGTTATATCTGATGAAGAGTAGCTCTTGTTAGAGCTTTGTTTTTTTATCTGTCAGAAATATGTCTTATCTATTTTGAAGACATTGCTGATTAGCGGATGAACAGGAGTTCACGATATTTAGGCAATGTCCAGAGCTCATCGGCTACAGTCAACTCCAACTTATCAATCTGATAACGGATTTCCTCCATCTTTGGAGCTACCGTGTCATGATAAGCTATCGCCTTATCGTGCTCATTCTCAATCTTGTTGGCAACCTTGCGGGCATTTACCAACTCCTCAACACCGGTCTCGATAATCTGAGTGCGCTCGGCAATCTTCTTGATGATATTGATGTTGCGGGCTGTCAACTTCTTGCCTTCCTCGTCGCCGAAGATATCAATCATATTCTCCACATTCTTAGCCAACTGGCTCTGATAGTGAGTAGCCACTGGGATGATGTGGTTCATGCTCAAGTCGCCCATTACACGAGCCTCAATCTGAATCTTCTTGGTGTAGGTCTCCCATTTCACCTCGTTACGGGCTTCCAACTCGTTCTTCTTCATGACGCCCATATCCTCGAACATCTTGATAGTGGCAGGGTCGAGATAACGCTCGAAAATCTTAGGACAGCTCTTCTCGCAGTCCAGACCACGCTTGGCTGCCTCCTCTACCCACTCATCTGAGTAACCATTGCCGTCGAAACGGATTGGCTTGCAGGTCTTCAAATCCTGACGAACGATATCGATGATGGCAGATGTCTTGTCCTCACCCTTGGCAATCAACTCATCCACACGCTTCTTGAAGTCGGTCAAAGCCTCGGCTACAGCTGTGTTCAATACGATCATTGCTGATGCACAGTTAGCCTCAGAACCTACGGCACGGAACTCGAAACGGTTACCGGTAAAGGCGAATGGAGAAGTACGGTTACGGTCGGTGTTATCAATCATCAACTCTGGAATCTCAGGGATATCCAACTTCATGCCCTGCTTGCCAGCTACGGTGAAGAGATCCTTCTTGTCGGCTTTCTCAATGTGCTCGAGAAGGTCGGTCAGCTGCTTGCCGAGGAATGAAGAGATGATTGCTGGAGGTGCCTCGTTGGCGCCCAGACGATGTGCATTGGTTGCACTCATGATAGATGCCTTGAGCAAACCGTTGTGCTTGTATACACCCATCAAAGTCTCTGTGATGAAGACTACGAAACGGAGGTTATCCTCTGGTGTCTTGCCAGGACCATGAAGCAGAATACCTGTATCTGTAGCGAGACTCCAGTTGTTGTGCTTACCGGAACCGTTGATGCCTGCGAATGGCTTCTCATGGAGAAGTACGCGGAAACCGTGATGGCGAGCTACCTTCTTCATCAAACTCATCAGGAGCATGTTGTGGTCAACGGCAAGGTTGGTCTCCTCGAAGATAGGTGCCAACTCAAACTGGTTTGGTGCTACCTCGTTGTGACGGGTCTTGCAAGGAATACCGAGTTCAAGAGCCTGGATTTCCAAATCCTTCATGAACGCCTGAACACGCTCTGGGATGGCTCCGAAGTAGTGGTCGTCCATCTGCTGGTTCTTGGCTGAATCGTGACCCATCAGGGTGCGGCCTGTCAGCATCAGGTCAGGACGTGCTGCATACAAGCTTTCATCTACTAGGAAGTACTCCTGCTCCCAACCGAGATTGGAAATAACTTTCTTGACATCTGGGTTGAAGTAGTGGCAAACCTCTGTTGCTGCTACGTTTACTGCGTGCAATGAACGGAGCAATGGAGCTTTATAGTCGAGTGCCTCACCTGTGTAAGAGATGAAGACAGTAGGGATACAGAGTGTATCGTCGATGATGAATACAGGAGATGTTGGATCCCATGCAGAATAACCGCGTGCCTCGAAGGTAGAGCGGATACCGCCAGATGGGAAAGATGATGCATCAGGCTCCTGCTGAACGAGCAACTTGCCTGAAAATTCCTCGATCATACCACCCTTGCCATCATGCTCGATGAAGGCATCGTGCTTCTCGGCAGTACCTTCTGTCAATGGCTGGAACCAGTGAGTGTAGTGGGTTACGCCATTCTCGTCAGCCCACTGCTTGATGCCTTTGGCTACGGCGTTGGCGATGTTACGGTCGAGACGAGCTCCGTTGTCAATGACGTCTACCAGTTTCTCATAGACATCTGCAGGGAGATACTTGTACATCTTCTGTCGGTTGAATACCTTCTTTCCGAAGAATTCACTTGGTCGCTCGCTAGGAGCGGTTACCTCAACAGGCTTTCTCTTGGAAGCCTCTGAAACAGCTTCAAATCTTAAGTTGCTCATACCTTATATAATTTAAAATTTCTGATTTTCAATGTTTTTATAATCTGTTGGAATGTTTATTTTCCCAGCCATTTGGCAATTCTCTCCATGGCTTCCTTGCAGTCCTCATGCTCGCCGAAGGCGGTGAGTCGGATGTAGCCTTCGCCCGATGGACCGAAGCCGACACCTGGAGTGCAGACTACGCTGGCACCATAAAGCATCTCTTCGAAGAATTTCCAGCTTGGCGTGTTGTTTGGCGTCTTCACCCAGAGATAAGGTGCATTCTCGCCGCCATATACTCTCAAGCCGAGTTTCTGGAGTTCTGCTCTCATGAAGTGGGCATTCTCCATATAGTAATTGATGGTTGCCTTCACCTGTTCCTTACCCTCAGGGGTGTAGATGGCTTCGGCAGCACGCTGGCTGATATAGCTTGTACCATTAAACTTGGTGCACTGGCGGCGGTCCCAGATAGGATTCAATGCCACTTCCTCACCTGCCAATGTCTTTGCCTTCAACTCTTTAGGAACGATGGTGTAACCACAACGCACACCGGTGAATCCGGCAGTCTTCGAATAACTGTGGAATTCTATCGCTACCTTTCTGGCTCCACGAATCTCGTAGATAGAATGAGGAATTGATGGGTCGGTGATATATGCCTCGTAGGCTGCATCATAGAGGATGATGCTCTCGTTCTTGATAGCATAGTTTACCCATTTTCTGAGTTCTTCTTTCGAGATGACCGTACCCGTTGGGTTGTTTGGATAACAGAGATAAATCATGTCCACACGGTGGTCTGGAATCTGAGGGATGAAGTCATCGCTCTCATCGCAAGGCATGTAGGTTACATTGCTCCACTTGCCGTTCTCGAAGACTCCGGCTCTACCTATCATCACGTTAGAGTCTATATAAACCGGATAAATCGGGTCGGTAACGCCGATGTTGTTATCCCATCTCAAAATCTCCTGGATATTTCCCGTATCGCTCTTGGCTCCATCGTTTACGAATACCTCGTTGGCGTCAAGATGAATGCCACGTGGCAGGAAGTCGTTCTTGATGATAGCCTCTCGGAGGAAGTCGTAGCCTCGCTCCGGACCGTAGCCTCTGAAAGAAGCCTGCTCAGCCATCTCGTCTACAGCCTTGTGCATCGCCTTGATGACGGCAGGGCAGAGAGGCTGGGTTACGTCACCGATGCCCAGACTGATTACACGCTGCTTTGGATGTGCAATCTTGTAGGCGTTCACCTTCTTTGCGATGTCGGCAAACAAGTAGTTGTTGGCCAACTTCAGGAAATGTTCATTAACTAATGCCATATTTTGTTTCTCCTTTTATTTGTGGTCATTATCGACCATTTGTTATTTAAGTTTGCTCTTATTTATAATTCAATTTCTCCTTCGAATGAGAAGGCTGCAGGTCCCGTCATGTAAACATGATCATCAGCCTCGCTATATTCTATTTCCAGCGTTCCGCCATCCATCACGATACTGCTTTTCCTGCCAGTACGCTTGGTAAGGGCTGCGGCTACGGCTGTGGCACAGGCTCCTGTTCCGCAAGCCATTGTTATTCCGCTTCCCCTTTCCCAAACTCGTGTCCTTATGGCGTCTGTGTCAGTTACTTGTGCAAATTCTATGTTGCATCTTTGGGGAAATGCCTTGTCTCTTTCCAGGATTTTACCATAGTGGGCGATGTCGATGGTGTCGATGTCATCCACGAAGGTAACGAAATGCGGATTACCCATGCAAACATAGCTGCCTTCAAATTTTCTGCCGTCAGCTTCGAGCACCGAAGGGCCTAAGAATTGCTCGGGATTTTCAAGTTTGGGTTCCAGCATGTCTACTGTTACCGATTCCACAACTTCTTTATTATCCTGAAGATGAAGTTTCAATATCTTGATACCCGAAAGTGTTTCCAGTCGGATGGTGTCCTTTCGGGTCAATCCCTTTTCGTAAAGATACTTACCGATGCATCGGCTTGCATTGCCGCACATCATCGCTTCAGAACCATCGGCGTTGAAGATGCGCATCGAATAATCTGCTCTTATGCCGTCGTGCGGCTTTCCGATGAGAACCAGTCCGTCGCTTCCTATGCCCGTGTGATAAGCACTCCAGGCAATGGCCGCCTTCTCTGGGTCAGGGATGTCGTATTGTTGGGTATCTACATATATATAATCGTTACCCGCTCCCTGCATCTTTGTAAAATGAACTGTTTCTTTCATCTGCGTTGTTCTTTATGTTTGAATACTCTTCTTTTATCTCTCATGTCTTATCTCTTTTGAGATTTGACTTTTTGCTAGTCTTTCGAATATTTCGATGACTATTTGTTTGATTTCGGTTGCAAAGGTACGACGATTTGTTGAAATATGCAAGAAAATATATACAGAAATCTTGATTATTTTTCGCAATCTTACAATTTGTGTTATAAAAATGCTTTCTGCCTTACAAATTGTAAGGAGAATATGATAAGCCTCGATAAATTTAAAATGTTCGATAAAAAGTGAAAGCGAAATGTTTTTGTTTTCTTTAAAATGCTGATAAAATGTATTAATTTTGCAGCCGAAAACGAACATAGTGTAAAAGAAAGGCTTGATTTGGATGGCAACCAATGAAGGTCCGTTTTCGAAAAGAGACAATCAATAGAAGTATTAACACATTATTAATTATTAAAGGATTATGAAGAAGATTGAGGCAATTATCCGCAAGTCTAGATTCGAGGATGTCAAGAAGGCGCTTTTAGCAGCAGACATCGAGTGGTTCTCTTATTACAATGTAAGAGGTGAGGGTAAAATGCGCCAGGCTCGCATTTACCGTGGTGTGATGTACGATACCAGCAGCATCGAGCGTGTGCTTCTGAACATCGTGGTTCGTGACAAGAATGTGAAGCCTACCATCGCCGCCATCCAGGGCGCTGCACAGACCGGTGAAGTAGGAGATGGCAGAATCTTCGTGATTCCTGTACTCGATACCGTTAGAATCAGAACCGGCGAGCGAGGCGACATCGCATTGTATAACGCTGAGAAAGAGGAATAATTTAAAATGTTGAATGTTAAGTGTTGAATGTTGATTTAGGCATTCTTACTTATCTTTAATAAATATTATTTAGTATTCTAATTTAACTATAAGATATAAGTATGAGCAGTTTATTATTAACTACACTTGATACGGGTAACACAGCGTGGATGATCATGGCAACCATCTTGGTGCTTTTGATGTCAATCCCGGGTATAGCACTTTTTTATGGTGGTCTGGTGCGCCAGAAGAATATTCTCAGCATCCTGATGCAGACGGTTTTCATCGTGGCAGTAGTCAGTCTGATATGGGTAGCCTTCGGTTATTCCTGGGCATTCTCTACAGAATATGCCGATTCGGGCAATCCTCTGGCTTGCGTCATCGGTGGTTTCGATAAATGTTTTCTTCACGGCATCGGCTTGGATGCCATCATGCCAACAGGCATTCCGGAGCTCACCTTTGCAATGTTCCAGTGCATGTTCGCCCTGATTACTCCAGCCTTGATTCTCGGTGCTTTTGCCGAGCGTGTGAAGTTCAGCGGTTATGTACTTTTCACCATCCTCTGGGTTATCATCGCTTATCTTCCAATGGCCCACTGGGTATGGGGAGGCGGTTTCCTGCAGGAGATGGGAGCCATCGACTTTGCAGGTGGTACCGTGGTTCATATCAATGCCGGTGTAGCCGCTCTGGTCATGGCACTCTGTGTAGGCAAGCGAGATGATTACCGTGCGGGTCATCCTATCACACCTCACAACATCACCTTCGTGTTCATGGGTATGTCATTCCTCTGGTTGGGATGGTTCGGTTTCAATGCCGGTAGCGGATTGGCTGCTGATGGTCTGGCAGCCAATGCCTTCTTTGTAACTCATATCGCAACAGCAGCGGCAGCCACCACCTGGATGCTCATCGACTGGATTGTCAACAAGAAGCCAACTACAGTAGGTGCTTGTACCGGTGCTGTAGCCGGACTGGTAGCCATCACTCCTGCAGCCGGCAGTACCGATATTTTCGGAGCTTTCTGCATCGGTATCATTTCCACCATCGTCTGCTTCTTCATGGTAGCGGTAGTAAAGGAGAAGTTCAAGTATGATGATGCCCTCGATGCCTTTGGTGTTCATGGTATGGGTGGTATTCTGGGATCTATCCTCACCGGTGTCTTCGCCACTCAGTATGTAACTGGAGCCGAAGGTGTACAGGGTGCTCTCTATGGCGACTGGCATCAGCTTTGGGTTCAGGTTGTAGCCACCGTGGTAAGCATCATCTACAGCGTAGTAGTTACCTACATTATTTTCAAGGTAGTAGATAAGAGTGTAGGTGTACGTGTTGACAAGCGAGTAGAAGAGGAAGGTCTCGACATCTACGAGCATGGTGAGAGTGCTTATAGCAACTAAGATAGAGAATGAATATATGTATAACACCTTGGCTGTATGTTTTGTATGGTCAAGGTGTTTTCTATTATAATAATGTGTAAACCTGATTTTGCCTAAATTCTTCTTGTTATTTTATCGTAACTACTCAGCACCCCTATGGGCATGAGTAATCGTCTTACTGTTGTACTA
>ENA-OPET01000406-OPET01000406.1-human-gut-metagenome-genome-assembly--contig:-NODE-406-length-11365-cov-2.899558_pt1 | contig 11365 bp, 10 predicted proteins | sample MGYA00241641_ERZ501545 | MGnify/ENA primary metagenome ERZ501545 (study PRJEB25962, sample SAMEA2042391) | human gut metagenome | biome: human gut; feature: human-associated habitat; material: faeces... | reverse complement strand
CTCATCAACCACCTATATCACAGGAATGGCCACACAGAATGCAGCACTTGAGCTTCGTGAAAATATAAAGAAAATCGGTGCACAGCTGCTGGGCTGTGCTGCATCAGAGGTGGATTTCGACGGTAAAGAGGTGTATATCATAAATCCGGACGGTGCAGACAATGGGGCAGTTTCCGTAAGTCTTTCCGATATAGCAACAAAAGCACAGGTCAACAACACGATACCTGTAGATGTCACCGCCACATATTCATCACCTGTTTCACCGCCACCATACATGGTAGGCATGGTCGAGATAGAGCTTGATAAGGAGACAGGAGCAGTTAAAATACTTGATTATCAGGCTGTCGTGGACTGTGGAATCCCGGTCAATCCAAACCTTGCGCGTGTACAGACAGAGGGTGGCATAGGTCAGGGAATCGGCATGGCACTTTATGAGAATGTCACCTACAATGCCGGTGGTAAAATCGCAGAAAATGATTTCATGCAGTACAAGATACCGACACGACAGGATGTGGGACATATCGACGTCGAATTTGAGACAAGCTATGAGCCTTCAGGCCCATTTGGAGTCAAGTCAATCGGCGAGATAGTTATCAATACACCGGCTCCTGCACTGGCACATGCTATTTATCGCGCAACAGGCGTATGGCACAGGACAGTTCCGTTTACCCCTGAGAAAATACTTATGGGAATGGCAGACCCTGACTGGCACGAAAAGGACCTTAGAGTGAAATGATTCATATCATATACATGGCGGCTGGAAACAGCCGCCGTTTTGGAAGTAACAAGCTGTTTTATGAGCTGGATGGAAAACCTATGTACAGGCATCTGCTTGAACGTTTGATAGAAATTAAAGATAGATATAATAAATTAAAAAATGCAGAATTGAATAACCCGGTCATAGATATAACCGTCGTTACACGTTACCGGGAAATACTGGACTACTGCGCATGTATCCCGGATTGCCATGCAGTCTTAAGTCCGGACAGCGAAAAAGGCATATCCTACACCATAAAAGCAGGAATTATGGCGGTGCAGGAGCAGAAAAAGACTGGTATGCAGGACTACTACATGTTTGCAGTAGCTGACCAGCCATATTTAAAAAGTCAAAGCGTGATTAAATTAATAGATAAAGTGCTTGAAAATAAAGGAAATATGAAATCAGTTTTTTCACTTCGCTGTGGAGATACCGTAGGTAATCCGTGTGTATTTCATTCATCGCTTATCCCGCAGCTTTTATCACTGGAGGGTGATAAGGGTGGCAGAAGTGTGGCAAAGAAGTATGACTGTGTATATGTGGATATCGCAGATGAGCGTGAGCTGATGGATGTAGATTCCTTATCAAATTCAAAACATACCGTGATATTATAAATGCTATTATGAAAGAGCACTGTATCAGTGCATACCGAATGTATATTTTATTCAAATTCCCATATACTACCTCCAAAGCATGAATGCAAATGCAAAAAAGTAACCGGAGGACAATAAAGTGAAAATCACAGGATTGACCAGAAGAGTAGATTCCCTCGGCAGAATAGTCATACCAAAGGAGCTTCGCAGGATGCTGCATATAAAAGAGGGAAGCCCACTGGAAATATATATGGATGCGGACGAGACGATAGTGCTAAAGAAATATTCGCAGGTGGGAAGCCTGAAGAATATATCACAGGCATATGCACAGAGTCTGTCAAAGGTAACAGGAGCCATGGTATGTGTGGCAGACCGGGATGAGATAATAGCGGCAGCCGGCAAAAACTACAAAAATTATATAGGCAAGGCTTTGTCAAAAGAGCTCGAGAATATTATGGATAAGAGAAAAAGTGCATTGTACAGTAAAAAAGACGATACTCTGATACCTGTGGTAAAGGACGATAAAGCTGACTGTGAAGCGCAGGCAATAGCAGTAATAGTGCATGATGGTGATAGTGCGGGAGCCGTTATACTGTGTGCTTACGATGAAAAAGCCGATAAGTCTGAGATTGCCGAAAAGCTGGCGGGTGCAGCAGCAGAATTTCTGGCTGACCAGCTTGGCTAGAGATAGCGAAAAGCATTGTAAAAAACTATTTACTTGACTACAACAGTAATAAAGATGTAAAATAGCTTGATAAAGGGAGCAATTAGCTTCCTTTTGTGCTATAAAGGTATAATAGAAAATTAAGCAATTATTAATTATCTGATGTAGAGGCATTGTAGTATAATAGACAGTACATATTGGATATAGTTGTCAATTATCTATAAAGTATGCCGATATACAATGGTATACCGATAGTTTGGAGGTAACGTTTAGAAATGGCAAAACAGAAAAAGAAAAAGAAGAAAAAGCAGCATCGCGTTTTCTGGTTTTTTATAAAGCTTCAGATTTTTTTGATGGTACTGATACTTGGTGGATTATGCTTTTACTACTTTGGAGGCTATGCAGACAAGGTGGCGAAGCTTCACTCAGAGGCGGTAGAGCTCGTGCAGAAATCTGACAAAAACACATTTTTACCGGCGAGGACGAGTACACTCTACGATACAAACGGTGATGAGATATCCGAGACAGCCACTACCAAAAAGGCTGACTATGTGAAGTATGAGGATATACCGCAGAACTTCGTAAACTGTATGGTCAGTATCGAGGACAAGAAGTTCTATAAGCACAATGGTGTGGATTTAAAGGCAATAGTGCGTGCCGCAAAGTCCATCATAAAGAACAAGAGAATTACCCAGGGTGGCAGTACCATCACGATGCAGCTCGCCCGAAATATTTATCTGGATACGAACAAGAACTGGCAGCGAAAAGTCAAGGAAATGTTCATAGCGATGGCGCTTGAAAAGAAATATTCCAAGAACGATATTATGGAGTTCTACCTGAATAATGTCTATTTCATGAACGGATATTATGGTATTCAGGCAGCCTGCCATGGCTATTTTAACTGTGAGCTTTCGGATCTTGATTTGTCGCAGACTGCCTTTTTGTGTGCGATTCCGAACAGCCCGACATACTATGACCCGATAAACAACAAGGATCACACATTGACACGTCGCAATCTCATATTGAAAAATCTAAGGGAAGATGGCAAAATCACACAGCAGGAATATGAGACCGCTATAAACGAGGAGATTACCCTCAACATGCCTGAGAAGGATGACACGGTCAAGTACAATTATGTGGATACCTATGCATATTACTGCGCTACGAGGGCGCTCATGGAGAATGAGGGTTTCAAGTTCAAGTATTACTTTGACTCAGACGATGAAGAAAAGGAGTATGATGCTTCATATGATGAGATGTATTCATATTGTCAGAAAAAGCTCTACTCAGACGGTTACAAGATTTATACATCAATTGATCTGACTATGCAGCAGCAGCTTCAGGATTCAATTGACCTTACGCTTTTGGACTTTACAGACACGACCGATGATGGCACATTTAAGCTGCAGAGTGCTGCAACCTGTATAGACAACGACACAGGCGAGGTGGTTGCAATAGTTGGTGGACGAAGCCAGGATGCGGTCAGTCATACGCTAAACCGTGCTTTCCAAAGCCATCGTCAGCCGGGAAGCTCAATCAAGCCGCTCATTGTGTATACACCATCATTTGAGCGTGGTAAGACACCGGATACCATCGTAAATGACCACAAGTTTGATGGAGGACCGTCTAACTCGGGTGATTCATATTACGGTGATGTGACTATCAGGTTTGCCGTTCAAAAGTCACTGAATACTGTAGCATGGCAGCTATATGATGAGCTTACGCCAAAGGTAGGCTTACAGTATCTCAAGGATATGAATTTTACCAATATTGTAAAGGATGACTATGTCACAGCAACAGCACTTGGAGGTTTTACAACAGGTGTATCCACACTGGAGATGGCATCTGCATATTCAACACTTGAGAACGATGGAATGTACAGGAATCCGACATGTATTAAGTCGATTGTAGATTCTGACAACAATATCATATATACATCATCGCAGAAGGATACCGTCATATATACAGAGACAGCATCACGTATGATGACAGATGTCATGACAGATGTTATGAAATCAGGAACCGGACGTAGCGCTAATCTGGACAATGGCATGCCTTGCGCCGGCAAAACCGGAACCACAAACGATAAGAAGGATGGCTGGTTCTGTGGCTTTACCAGATACTACACCACATGTGTATGGGTAGGCTGCGATATGCCTGAGACAGTCAAAAAACTGACAGGAAGCTCTTACCCGGCAGAAATATGGAAGAACTACATGGATCAGATACATGCTGACCTTACACCAATAGATTTCCTGCCATATGCCCAAATATCGGATGATTATCAGGACAGCCAGGAGACACAGGATACACCTGCCGATGACCAGACGCAGAATAATCCTACAGATCAGACAGTGACCGCACCTGATGCAGGAACTACAACACCGGATAAGACCACAACAGACCCGAATAAGACAGATGCTGCTGGTGGCAACACCGGTGGAAATACCGGAGACAATACAGACGGAACAACAGGCGGAAATACCGGAGAAAACACCGGTGGTAACACAGGCGGAGATGGTGGACAAAACACCGGTGGCAACACAGGCGGAAATACCGGAGAAAACACCGGTGGCAACACAGGTGGAAATAGTGGTAACACCGGTGGTAATACAGGTGGAAACACCGGGGACAGCACAGGTGGAGCTACCGGTGGTACCACCGGAGGCGGAGCAACCCAGTAGATTTTCTTTGCGGTGCTGTCGGGAGTTGTGTTCTTTGCAGCATACGCACCTGTCATGATAGGAAACAAGATGATAGATGCGCTCATATATTCAGTGACCTACAACGGCTCATACCTTGCAGTAGAGGAAATTATCACAATCATAGTGATATCAATCCCACCGGTTAAGAAGGCGCTCGACTATGTGAAGCAGATGGCGAACAGCCGGTAGATAATCTATATTTAAATAATTAAAATATGTAAAAAAGAGCAGAATAGGTAGAAATACTTGTCCTGCTCTTTTTAGTATTCGAAAAAAGTAAAATAAAACACTCGAAAAATATAAAATAAAACATTAGAAAAATACAAAACAAAACACTCGAAAAACATAAAATAACCTTGTATAATCTGTGAATTAAATGGTATAATAACCATGAAGGGAGCAGATATTTATGGAATATATAAGCAGAATTGTTGATGATGTGATAGATAGAAAAACAGAGGCATTTAATGCAGTGAGCATCACAGGACCAAAAGGATGTGGAAAGACAAGAACAGCAAGAGAACGATGTAAAACTGTTATTGAATTTCAGGATGAAGACAAGAGAGAGGGGTATCTTGCAGTAGCAGAAACTGCACCTAAGCTCTTTTTAAAGAATCCTAAGCCAATACTGTTTGACGAGTGGCAGGATGCCCCAAAGATATGGGGAACAATAAGAAAAGCGTGCGATGACAATCCGGAGAGTGTAGGAGAGTTTTATCTGACAGGCTCATCAAGTAAGAAGATTAATACACCCCATACAGGTACAGGACGAATAACAGAGGTTACGATGTACCCTATGACTTTGTTTGAGACAGGAGAATCAAACGGAAGCATATCGTTGTTTAAATTATTAGAAGATGAAGCATATGATATTGATGGACTTACCACAGATATAAAGCTTGAGGATTTGTTTTTTGCGGTCTGTAGAGGTGGATGGCCGAGATGCATGGCACTTTCAAAGGACAGTGCAAAGCTTGAAATAGCTAAGGATTATTATAGGCAGATTTATCAGAAAGACATATCAGCGATTGATGGAGTAAACAGAAATCCGGAATGGGCAAGGACACTGCTTTGGTCGTATGCCAGAAATATGGCTACTACAGCAAAACGCAAGAATATATTTTCAGATGTAAAAGCCACACAGAATGTTACAGATGTAACGCTTTCTTCATATATAGATGCTCTGGAGCTATTGTATGTTGTAAAGGATATAGATGCCTGGACACCGCATTTGCGTTCGAAAACAGCTATCAGAGCTGCCAAAAAGCATATATTTGTTGATCCCTCTATAGGATTGGCTGCGCTTGGTGTTAATCCGGACTATTTTATCAACGATTTGGATCTATTTGGGCATGTATTTGAAAATATGGTGCTTAGAGATTTACTTGTATTTGCTGAAAAGCACAATGCCAGAGTGATGCATTATACAGATGATATGGGCGTAGAAGCAGATGCAGTCTATCAGTTGGAGGACGGCCGTTATGCGCTTATTGAAATAAAAACCGGAGTGAACAAGATTCCGGAAGCGGAAAAATCCTTGCTGCGATTCAAGGATATTATCTTAAAATATAATGAGAAAGCATTGGAAAAAGAAAAACATCCACGTGATGTATATAAAGAACCATCGGCACTGATTGTGATTTGCGCAAATGCAACCATGGCATATACCACGGAGTCAGGAGTTCGGGTTGTGCCGGTTGGGTGTTTGAGAGATTAATATAGAGCAGACTGTAAAATTGAGCTGACCACTCATAATTACAGTCTGTTTTTTAGTGTATATTATTGTCACAGTGTAAGGGAGCAGGCGGGCAGAAAATTGCCCATCCAATGAGTTTGTACGAAGCTGCTTAGAGGCTGTTGGAATTGTAATAGGTACACAGCAGCGCACGTGCATGGAAGCACGGGCGAGGCGTTGCCGCGCTAAGGACGGCGCGTAAAAGCCGGCTGCGTCAGGCATAGAAAACCTGACTTACAATTCTTACAGCCTCTTGGCTGCTGGTAGGAGACGTTTTGGATGGGTAATTTTCTGCCCACCTGCTCCCGTACCATATAAAAAATGAAAAATAAAAATACTTTGACTTGACAACTATTTTAAATGTGATATACTTTCACTGTCAAATGATTTGATGATGAAAATATTTGACATGCAAACTAGTGCAAATATACCAGCGCACAAAACCGAAAATAAACACAGAAAAAGGAGAACAGAAATATGTTGGAGAAAATCAAGGAAATCGTAGCAGATCAGTTAGGAATTGACGAGGATGATATCAAATTAGAGTCAAACTTCAAGGAGGATCTTGAGGCAGATTCATTAGATCTTTTCGAGCTTGTAATGGCACTCGAGGAGGAGTACGGAGTAGAAATCCCTTCAGAGGATTTAGAGAAAATCGCAACAGTAAACGACATCATTGAGTATCTTAAGAACAAAGGTGTAGAGGCTTAAAAGACATGGAAACAAGAATAACAAAGCTTCTTGGAATCAAATATCCGGTCATTCAGGGTGGCATGGCATGGGTAGCAACCCATGAGCTTGCCAGTGCTGTGTCCAATGCAGGCGGACTTGGCATCATCGGAGCAGGCGGAGCCCCGGCTTCATGGGTAAAGGAGCAGATAGTCGCTGCAAAGAAGGAGACAGATAAGCCGTTCGGAGTCAATCTCATGCTTATGAATCCGGAGGCAGATGAGATAGCAAAAATCATCGCCGAGGAAAAGGTAAAGGTAGTCACCACCGGCGCAGGAAACCCTGCAAAGTACATGGACATGTGGAAAGAAGCAGGCGTCATCGTAATCCCTGTAGTTGCAAGCGTAGCACTCGCAAAGCTAATGGCAAGTGCAGTAATCGCCGAGGGAATGGAGTCAGGCGGACATATCGGAGCACAGACTACCATGACACTTGTGCCACAGGTTGTTGATGCAGTGAGCATCCCTGTTATCGCAGCAGGCGGAATTGCAGACAACAGAGGCTTCAATGCAGCATTTGCACTCGGTGCAGAGGCAGTCCAGATGGGTACACGCTTTGTCACCGCAAAAGAATCGATAGTACATGAAAACTATAAGCAGAAGGTCATTAAGGCCAAGGATATAGATTCCGAGGTTACAGGAATGAGCACAGGCCATCCGATCAGAGTACTCAGAAACAAGATGACCAGACAATATCTCAAGCTGGAAAAGGAAGGAGCTCCATTTGAAGAGCTCGAAAAAATGACACTTGGCGCACTCAGAAAAGCCGTTGTAGACGGAGATACCGTATATGGCAGCGTCATGGCAGGTCAGAGGGCAGGCCTCGTAAAGAAAGAGGAAAACTGCAAAGAAATCATTGAGGATGTAGTGGGACTGAACAAATAGACAGTATTCACTTTTACATGCAAATTTAAGGATACCGGGCCGCCTGCAAAGAGTGGCTTACGGTATCCTGTCAGAAATAAGGAGAAACCGAAAATGGGTAAGAGAGTATTTATGTTTCCCGGACAGGGCTCACAGTATATAGGAATGGGTAAGGAGTTTTACGATACAATGCCAAATGCAAAGGCAGTAATCGACCTTGCCAGTGAACAGACAGGCTTGGATATTCCGGCGCTTTGCTTTGAGGAAAATGACAAGCTCAACATTACAGAGTACACACAGATATGTATGCTTGCAGTTGAGGCAGCTATATATCAGGCAATCATCGACAAGGGTATCACACCTGATGTCACAGCTGGATTAAGTCTTGGGGAATATGGTGCTCTTATCGCATCAGGAGCCATGACTATGGCAGATGCATTTGCAGTTGTCAGAAAAAGAGGAATCTACATGCAGGAGGCAGTTCCTACAGGTGGAGCCATGACAGCGGTTTTAGGACTTGATCCGCAGGTCATTGAGGATATCTGCAAAAAGACAGCAGATGAGACAAATTCAGTTGTATCGGTAGCCAACTATAACTGCCCTGGACAGATTGTTATCACAGGAGAAAAGGCAGCAGTAGATACCGCCGCAGCAGCATGCAGCGAGGCAGGCGCCAAGAGATGCGTACCGCTCAAGGTCAGCGGACCTTTCCACTCAGCAATGCTTAAGGGCGCAGGCGAAAAGCTCGCAGATGCACTTGAGAGTGTAGAAATCCACGATATCAAGGTGCCATATATCACAAATGTCACAGCAGACTATGTGAAGTCACCGGCAGACGTCAAGGATTATCTGACACAGCAGGTTTCATCGTCAGTACGCTGGCAGCAGACCATCGAGCGCCTTATCGCAGACGGTGCAGATGAGTTCGTGGAAATCGGACCGGGACGCTCACTCAGCGGATTTATGAGAAAGATAAATAGAGATGTAAAAGTCGTAAACATAGACAAACTGGAGGATTTTGAAAAGTATGTTAACAGGTAAAAATGCCCTGGTTACAGGCGCAAGCCGCGGAATTGGAAGACAGATAGCTCTTACACTTGCCGCAGCACACGCCTTTGTAATAGTAAATTATAATGGTTCAAAGGAAAAGGCAGATGCCGTTGTTGCAGAGATAAAGGCAGCAGGCGGTGATGCAGTTTCTTATCAGTGCAATGTATCTGATTTTGACGAGTGCCAGAATATGGTAACAGCGCTCATCAAGGAGTACAAGCACATAGATATCCTCGTAAACAACGCAGGAATCACAAGAGACGGTCTCATCATGAAGATGAGCGAGGCAGACTATGACGCAGTGCTCGACACAAACCTTAAGGGTGCGTTCAACACAATCCGTCATATGTCACGCTATTTCTTGAAGCAGAAATCAGGAAGAATTATCAATATTTCATCAGTTTCCGGAATACTCGGAAATGCAGGACAGGCCAACTACAGCGCCAGCAAGGCAGGAGTTATAGGACTCACAAAGGCTGTAGCCAGAGAGCTTGCCAGCCGGGGAATCACAGCAAACGCAGTGGCACCGGGATTTGTAGAGACCGAGATGACAGATGTGCTTGCCGATGCTGCAAAGGAGAATCTTTTATCACAGATTCCGCTTGGCAGACCGGGAAACACAAAGGATATCGCAAACGCAGTATTATTTTTAGCATCAGATGCAGCAGGCTACATCACAGGCCAGGTGCTGTCTGTTGACGGAGGAATGGCAATATGAGTAGAAGAGTAGTTGTAACAGGACTTGGAGCAGTAACACCAATAGGAAATAATGTGGACGATTTCTGGACATCGGTAAAGGCCGGAAAAATCGGATTTGACCACATCACAAAATTTGACACAACAGATTATAAATGTCACATTGCAGCAGAGCTTAAGGACTTTAACCCACAGGATTTTATGGACAGAAAGGCTGCAAAGAGAATGGAGCCATTCTCACAGTACGCTGTGGCTGCAGCAAAGCAGGCAATTGATGACAGCGGACTTGATATCGAAAAGGAAGATCCATACATGGTTGGCTGTGCCATCGGTTCAGGTATCGGAAGTCTTCAGGCTATGGAGCGCGAGACACAAAAGCTTTATGAAAAGGGACCAAACAGAGTCAATCCTCTGCTTGTTCCGCTTATGATCTGTAACATGGCAGCAGGAAATGTTTCTATCCAGTTCGGTCTCAAGGGAAAATGCATCAACGTAGTAACTGCATGTGCAACTGGAACAAACACAATCGGTGAGGCATACAGAAGCATCCAGTACGGTGAGGCTGACGTGATGGTAGCCGGTGGTACAGAGGGCAGTGTATGTCCTATCGGAATCGCAGGATTTACAGCACTTACAGCGCTTTCTACAGTAGATGATCCGGCAAAGTGCTCACTTCCGTTTGACAAGAACAGAAGCGGCTTTGTAATGGGGGAGGGCGCAGGAGTAGTTATCCTTGAAGAGCTTGAGCATGCAAAGGCAAGAGGTGCAAAGATTTATGCAGAGGTAGTCGGATACGGCTGCTCATCGGATGCATACCACATCACATCTCCGCAGGAGGATGGTGCAGGTGCAGCAAGAGCCATGACCAATGCCATGAGCGATGCAGGTGTCACACCGGCAGATGTAAAATACATCAATGCTCACGGAACAGGCACACATCACAATGATCTCTTTGAGACAAGAGCAATCAAGCTTGCGTTCGGTGATGAGGCTGCAAATCTTAAAATCAATTCAACAAAGTCTATGATAGGACATCTGCTCGGAGCAGCGGGAGCTGTTGAGTTTATAACATGTGTGAAGGAAATCCAGGATGGATTTATACATAAGACTGTTGGCTATGAGACTCCTGATGAGGAGATTGACCTCAATTACTGCAAGGACAGCTATGAGGAGCCTGTTGAGTATGCACTGAGCAATTCACTGGGATTTGGTGGACATAATGCAAGTATTCTGCTCAAGGCTTATAAATAAATTGCTTCTGCTTTTTAGGGGCTTCGCGCATTCAGGTTGTGAGGTCCGGTGGAGCACACAGTATATTCCTCGTGAAAAATATGAAGTCAGTCACGGCATTTTGCACGGACAGGCTGTGATATGGTGTTAGCACTTCATGCTATTGGAGCGGATGGAACGCCGTGACAGTTCATATTTTTCATTCAGAACACACTGTGCGCTTCCCGGCTCCACTTTGCGGAGCGCGAAGCGTGTAGATAAATTGCTTCTGCTTTTTTAGGGGCTTCGCGCATTTAGGTTGTGAGGTCCGGTGGAGCACACAGTATATTCCTCGTGAAAAATA
>ENA-OPET01000403-OPET01000403.1-human-gut-metagenome-genome-assembly--contig:-NODE-403-length-11449-cov-1.993944_pt1 | contig 11449 bp, 10 predicted proteins | sample MGYA00241641_ERZ501545 | MGnify/ENA primary metagenome ERZ501545 (study PRJEB25962, sample SAMEA2042391) | human gut metagenome | biome: human gut; feature: human-associated habitat; material: faeces... | reverse complement strand
CATCGATAAACAGGATGATGCTGCCTTCGGCTTTGATTACTTCATTGACAACAGATTTCAGACGTTCTTCAAATTCACCTTTGTATTTGGCTCCGGCAACCAGTGCGCCCATATCCAATGAGAAGATTTGTTTGTTCTTCAAGTTGTCGGGTACATCACCTCGGATGATACGGTGTGCCAAGCCTTCAACAATGGCGGTCTTACCGGTACCCGGCTCACCGATTAAAATCGGATTATTCTTGGTACGGCGGCTTAATATTTGTAATACCCTACGTATTTCTTCATCACGCCCGATAACCGGATCAAGTTTTCCGCTGCGGGCAGCCTCATTCAAATTAATGGCATATTTGCTTAAGGATTGATAAGTGTCTTCACTGGATTGTGAAGTTACTTTTTCACCTTTACGTAGTTCTGCTATGGCGGAGCGCAGCTCTTTGTCTGTCATTCCCGCGTCTTTCAATATGGTAGCGACAGTACTCTTTACATTCAACAAGGCCAGGATAATAGCTTCCAGTGAAACGAATTCGTCACCCATCTCTTTGGAATACTGTACGGCTCTTTGTAATATCTCGTTGCTTTCACGGCTAAGGTAAGGTTCTCCTCCCGAAACCTTAGGCAGTGAGTCAATTTGCTTGTCGATGACCAATGCGATCTGCTGGGCGTTCATTCCCAATTTCTGGAAAATGAAGTTGGTGACGTTTTCACCTACTTTCAGTACTCCGGCCAACAGATGCACAGGCTCGATAGCTTGCTGTCCGCGGGCTTGAGTTACGTTCACCGCTTGTTGCACTGCCTCCTGTGATTTAATTGTGAAGTTGTTAAAATTCATATTGTATCTCCTTTCTAAATATTATTCAAATACCTATTGAAAACGTAACTGTCACTGCTTTGTTCAGTGGCTTTTGCGATTTCATTTGATAATCGTCAAATAGTTTGCCAAAAAGAAAAAGAAAGCTAATGAAGTAAAATAAGAAGACAAAATGGCAGGCTCTCCGGCTTTTAAATGAAAAAAAGTCCGAATTGTACACAAAAAGGCAGATAACTCTTTTTGCAAGCAGATGATAATTGCTATCTTAGCATCGAAATCATAAAATGAAAACGAGATGACAAATGAAATAAAGTTTGCAGATACTGTAATTTTGGTGGATGTAGCCTATGTAGATAGGGTGGCGGGTGATTTATCCAAACATTTTGGTGACGTGGTGGGCCGTAAGTTGCCGAAAGCGGATTTACCGGTGTTGTTGGAATGTCTGTCACTGGATAGTGGAATACCCTTGGGGGAGAATGCTGTTCAGGTATTATTTATTTATGACGAGGAAAGTAAGAAAATGGATGCTTTTCAGCCGTCGGATTTGGAAAAGGAATTAAATAACGTGGCTTTCAAAAGCCAGTTGGGAGAGTTTGCACTTTATTCTTTCGAACCGTCGGATATGGCTAGTCGCGAAGAGTTGTTTCTGGAGTCTTTGAGAGTGGTGGTTGATGCAAAAGAGGTGAAACGGGTGATTATTGTCCCTGCCGAAGAAGAATATGGAGATAAAGTTCCTGCTATATTAAATAAGGTGGATGGAAAAGAAAAAATGACGGTATTCGGTATGAATCCTCCAACCAGTGAAGTAGCTTATCAGTGGGAGATGCTTGGATTCGCTGTTTTACAGTCGTTAGGAATTAAAGCAGACGAACTGTAATCATTAAAAAACATGTCTGATTTCAGGTTAAGAGTATTCAGCAGTGTTGCGAAAAACCTCAGCTTTACAAAGGCTTCGCAGGAGCTGTTTATCAGTCAGCCGGCTATAACCAAGCATATTCAGGAATTGGAGACGATGTACCAGACACGCCTTTTTGAGCGAATGGGGAACAAGATCTTGCTGACTGATGCAGGCAGGTTGTTGTTGGAGCATTGTGAGAAAATTTTGGAAGATTACGGACGCTTGGAGTACGAGATGAACTTATTACGTAATGAGCATACCGGTGAGTTGCGCTTGGGAGCCAGTACTACAATTGCCCAATATGTGCTTCCCCCTTTGCTGGCCCGCTTCATCGAGAAGTTTCCGCAAGTGTCTTTATCACTTTTCAGCGGGAACTCCTCTGAGGTGGAAAAGGCATTGCAGGAACATCGTATAGATTTGGCACTGGTAGAGGGAAATACCCGGCAACCTAATTTGAAATATACTCCTTTTCTGCAAGATGAGCTGGTGGCTATCGTCCATACTCATAGTAAGTGGATGGATTATGATGAGATAACTTTGGATGAATTGAAAGAAGTTCCTCTTGTGCTTCGTGAAAGAGGTTCGGGAACATTGGATGTATTGATTACCGCTTTGCATAAACACAACATAAAGTTATCGGACCTTACTATCCGTATGCACCTGGGAAGTACAGAGAGCATTAAATTATTTCTGGAAAATAGTGAGTGCATGGGGATTTTGTCTATTCGGTCTATTAATAAAGAACTGTATTCAGGGAAGTTTAAAGTATTGGATATAAAAGACCTGGTGATGTTTCGTGAATTTGATTTTGTCCAATTGCAAGGGCAGGATACAGGGCTCCCGGCTCTGTTCATGCAATTTGCCAATCATTATAAGGAAAAGTTATAACTTATAATTAAAAACAATTAGATTGTTTTTGAAACATATATTACCTTTGCATCCCGAAATGGAGAAATAATGTTAAAAAGTAAAATATATGATTTCAGTAACAGCTTTACAGCAAAACAGCAAAACTATTTATGTAGGCTTGCTTTCCACGTTAACGGTCTTTTTGTTGATGGACTATATTCCGGTATTGGCTTCATTTTCCCGGTGGGTCACTCCCCCCGTATCTTTATTTCTGGGGTTGATATTTGCATTAGTTTGCGGACAGGCCTATCCTAAGTTCAATAAAAAGGTTTCTAAATATTTGTTGCAATATTCTGTAGTGGGATTGGGGTTCGGTATGAATCTTCAGGCTTCTCTGGCTTCCGGTAAGGAAGGAATGGAATTCACGATCATTTCTGTAATCGGTACAATGATTATAGGTATGTTTATAGGGCATAAACTTTTGAAGGTAGATCGTGATACGGCTTATCTTATCAGTTCGGGTACTGCAATTTGTGGGGGAAGCGCTATTGCTGCTGTGGGTCCTGTATTGAAAGCTAAAGATAGTGAGATGTCTGTGGCTTTGGCTACTATCTTTGTATTGAATGCCATCGCTTTGTTTATTTTTCCGGTGTTAGGTCACATGTTTGGGTTAGATCAACAACAGTTTGGTACTTGGGCAGCTATTGCTATTCATGATACGAGTTCTGTGGTGGGAGCAGGTGCGGCATACGGTGAAGAGGCGTTGAAAGTGGCGACAACAATCAAACTGACCCGTGCACTTTGGATTATTCCTTTGGCATTCGCTACTTCTTTTATTTTCAAGGGAAGCGGTAAGAAAGTAAGCATTCCTTGGTTTATCCTTTATTTTGTTGTGGCTATCGTTCTGAATACTTATGTGCTGGATGGTGTGCCTCAATTCGGGCAGGCTGTTTCCGGACTGGCACGTAAAGGATTGATTATTACCATGTTCTTTATTGGAGCTTCCTTGTCTATGGATGTATTGAAGCAAGTAGGTATGAAACCTCTGATTCAAGGTGTTGCTCTTTGGGCGGTGATCAGTCTTAGTTCATTGGCTTATATTCTACTTTTCTGATAGGGATTTATTAGAATATTAAAAAGTATGCGGATGATATGGATTGTTTGAAAAATCCTGTTATCCGCATGTTTTTTTATGAGAATATAATTTAGAAGTAATAGATGAGTAATAGTACAGCGTTTACTCCAATGACAGTGAGGAATCCTTTCCATACATAAGGCAGCATTTCTTTTCTGTGGGAGGAAAAAAATATGGCATAGAACATATTCACTACGATGTTGCTGATGATAGCTTGCATGATACAGGCCCCTACAATGGTTGCCGGAATGTTTCCGCCTTGTAACAGGTTTAGTATGAAAGGAGTGATATCACTTAATCCTGTTGCAATGGAGAGAATACTCAAACCTCCTGTTCCTGCATAAACCAATGTATAGTGAGTCAGAAATGTAAATACTACAAATAATAAAGCAAAGATCAGAGCGACTTTGAATTCCAGTGGATTACTTTCCGTTTCCGTTTCTTCAATAACTTCGCGCTCGCCTTTTATAGTATGCTTTTTATGGATGAATATGCCGATGCCGGCGGCGGTTGCAGACATGATGAGCAGATAGGGGTAAATATTCAGAAAGATGGAAGTGCTGAATATAAGGATCAAAATCATGAAACGTAAGAACATCATGCTGACAGCAAGCATCATGGCAGATACATATTCCGGTATTTCATGCGCTTGTACCCGTTTGCATTTGCGGGCAAGGATGGAAATGGTAGCGGTGCTGCTATACAGACCACCGATAATGCCCGAAACCAAAGTGCCTGATTCGCGGAAAACATATTGCTTCAGCAGGTAGGACAAATAGGAGATACCCGATACGACTACAGTAGCCAGCCAAATGGTGTATGGAGTGAGATTGATACCCGGTATGAGAGGTTCCTTGGGTAGCATGGGCAAAATGATACCGCTGATAGCCAGAAATTTTGCCAGTGTGATCATTTCATCATTCTGCATCCGTTGTACAAGTTCTGTGAAGGTGTGTTTCATTTCTGTGAAAAGAAGCACGGTGACTACCATCATCACGTAAAACCAGGAAGGTTGTGTACTTATGATAGGAGCCATACAATAGGTGATAAGGGCGATGATGATTGTTGTCACTCCAAACACGTGGAACTGGGATTGCTTGACATAATAATTGATGCCCAGTAACATACCTAAAATTATTCCGCCTCCCATAAATAAATGCATTTCCTTAGGATCAAGTATATAGAGGAGATATCCCAAAATGCCGATAAAAGTAAAAGTCCGGTCTGTGCCGAAAAGCGTAGTTTCCCCCTCTCGTTTCAGGCTGATTCTCCGTTGGGATAAACCGATGAGTAAAGAGAACAAGGTCACCAGAATGAAAGTAACCAATTGCTGGGGAAGGTAATCGTACAACTTTTCCATAAATCTGTCAAGATTAGGTTGATGTAATAGGTTTTCCTTTTAAACTGCATTGACTCCTCTGATGGATCCAAGTGGCTTTAAAACGCTTGCTTAAACTGGCTTTCTTCAAAAAGTCCTTTTAATTTATCATCACTTTTTATTTGGTTGATGATTGTGGACAGAACTCCTGCTTTAGGCAATTCTACCACAACGTCTGTTTTATATTTACCACCGCTCTGCCGGCTGTTTTCACAGATTACTTTTAAGTTAGCAGCCTCTTGCTGGGTAGCCATTTGGATCAGATCTGAGAATTGTTCCCACTCTGCATTACCGAATTTTTTTTGAGACTTGGCAGCCATTTCCGCCTTTGCTTTGATCTGGCTGGTTATTGCGGTACGGGCTGCAATGACCGCCTTCTTTTTGGAGGCAGTGGCATCACCGCTCTGAGCTGATGCTGAGGCACGGAAGAAGTCTGCGTTTGTGCTATATGCATTTCCGGTACAAGGAGTGCTTTGTGCCTGTGCCCATGTTGACATTCCAAGGACGAAGGCTAAAAAATAGATGAATTTATAATATTTCATAGTTGTAATTTTATCAATCTATTGCGAAGATAGAAGAATATTTGATAATATAAACAAGAAAAGGGAAAAAAAAGATGGAGCTTGCTTTATGAAATGATTATATTTGCAGAAATTAAATGAAAGGTTAGTATTTATGGAATCAACAACAAAACTCTATTCGTTAAATTACACAAACGCAAATACTTATTTATTTGCATTCGTGTTTATTGTAGGTAATGTGGTATTGCCGCAACTTTGTCATTTGGTGCATTTGGGTGGACCTGCTATGTTACCCATTTATTTCTTCACATTAATAGGTGCTTATAAATATGGATTCAAAGTGGGGATGTTGACGGCTGTTCTTTCTCCGCTTGTCAATAGCTTCTTGTTTGGAATGCCTTCTGTGACCATACTTCCGGCTATATTGGTAAAGTCGGTATTGTTGGCGTTGGTGGCGGGATATATGGCAGATCGTTTCCGTAAGATTACGATTCCTGCATTGCTGGGGACTGTTATGGCATATCAGGTGGTGGGTACCTTGATAGAATGGGCTCTTGTCGGTGATTTCTATTTGGCGGCACAGGATTTCCGGATTGGAATTCCGGGCATGTTGCTCCAGATTTTTGGTGGCTATGCTTTGTTGAAAGCTATTGCAAAAAGATAAGTTGTAAACATTTGATGTTATGCTGCAAATTGTGAAACAGCCTGAAAATGGTGGCGCTGGCTATGTTCTGGTAGCTGTCATGGATGGAGATCCCGGTAAATGGATGACTTTGGTTTTTGATAAATCATTTAATAGTTAATAGATAAAATGACAGGCACATTATTATTTTTAGGATTAGGAATGCAGGAAATATTATTCATTGCATTGATTGTTCTTTTATTCTTTGGTGGGAAGAAGATACCCGAACTGATGAAGGGGTTGGGCAAAGGGGTTAAGAGTTTTAAGGAAGGGATGAACGGGGTGGAGGATGATATAGATGGAAAAGATAAGAAAGGGGAAACGAAAGAGTGACAAATGATGGAACAACAGCAGAAGATACTGACTTTTTGGGATCATCTGGAAGAACTGCGCCATGTCTTGTTCCGTATTGCAGTGGCTGTGGTATTTCTAATGTTGGTAGCATTCTTGTTTAAGGATGAGCTTTTTGCTATTGTTCTAGCGCCTAAGAATGCTGATTTCATTATTTATCGTTTTTTTTGCCGGATAGCTGATTTCATGGCTATGCCTTCATTATGTCCGGAAGTGTTTTATGTGAAAATGATCAATACCCAATTGGCGGCTCAATTCATTACTCATATGAGCGTGTCTTTTTATACGGGTTTTTTGCTGGCATCTCCTTATGTTATTTATCAGTTGTTCCGTTTTGTTTCGCCGGCTTTATACGAGAATGAAAAGAAATATTCTACCCGGATTGTAGGGTGGGGCTATTTTCTTTTTATGATGGGAGTTCTTTTGAATTATTTTTTGATTTTCCCTCTTACTTTCCGTTTTCTTGCTACCTATCAGGTCAGTATGGAAGTGGAGAACACGATTACTTTGTCTTCGTATATGGATACATTGATGATGATGAGCCTGATGATGGGGATTGTTTTCGAGATTCCTGTCCTTTGTTGGCTTTTTGCCAAACTGGGATTTCTTACGGCTGATTTTATGAAGCGGTATCGTCGTCATGCTATTGTTATTATTCTGATAGTTGGAGCTGTTATCACTCCTACGTCAGATGTCTTTACATTGATGATGGTGTCTGTGCCTATGTATTTGCTTTACGAAGTCAGCATTTGGATTGTAAGTCGGATTGGGAAGAAACAGCGGGAAGAATCCGTAGAGGAAGTGCTTGAAAAATCATGAGATGATAATCCTTATAAATGTTATTCCGTAAAAAAGGAAGACCTTTCATGATAGGCCTTCCTTTTTCCATTAGGATCCATACTTTATTAAATTTTCCAGCCAAAGGCTTCTGCTACGGCCGGAAACACAATCTTTCCGTTTACAATATTCAAGCCGTTTTTTAGTCCCGGATCGTTTTCGCAAGCTTTTTCCCAACCAAGATCTGCCAATCTGATAGCGTATGGCAGTGTAGCATTGGTTAATGCCAAGGTTGAAGTACACGGCACGGCTCCCGGAATATTTGCCACACAGTAATGGATGATACCGTCTACTTCGTAAATGGGTTCGGCATGAGTTGTGGGATGGGAGGTTTCAAAACATCCTCCTTGGTCAATGGCCACATCTACCAGTACAGTACCCTTTTTCATCAGTTTCAGCATAGGGCGTGTTATGAGGTGGGGAGCCTTTGCACCGGGGATAAGAACTGCACCGATTATCAAATCAGTTGTTGGCAGTTCTTTTTCTATATTGTGGCTGGACGAGAATAATGTTTTTACATTTTTAGGCATGAACTCACTCAACTGACGCAGGCGGGGTAATGAAATATCACAGATTGTGACATCAGCCCCTAATCCTGCAGCCATTAAAGCTGCATTGGTTCCTACAATGCCGCCGCCTAATACCAGCACTTTGGCTGGCTTGACACCGGGAACTCCACCTAGCAAGATACCACGTCCTCCTTGAGGCTTCTCCAAAAAACGTGCTCCTTCCTGAGTGGACATTCGTCCCGCCACTTCACTCATGGGAATCAGCAGAGGCAGTCCTCCTTGTTTGTCTGTTACAGTTTCGTAAGCTAGGCATACTGAACCACTACGCATCATTGCCTCCGTTAATTCTTTGTCACAGGCAAAATGGAAGTATGTAAATACCAGTTGGCTCTTACGTACCAGGTTATATTCACATTCGATGGGTTCCTTGACTTTTATAATCATCTCGGCAATGGCGTACACATCTTCTATAGTAGGAAGGATACGCGCTCCGACTTTCTCATACTCTTCATCGGAAAATCCGCTGTTTATACCTGCGGTGTGTTGTATATACACCGTGTGACCTCTCTGTACCAACTCGTGTGCTCCTGCAGGGGTTAATGATACACGATTCTCGTTGTTTTTGATTTCTTTAGGAATTCCTACTATCATAATTGTCACATTTAAGGGGTTTGACTGCCTCAAAGATAACAAAATGTCAGAAAAGTAGGTTTTGTCTGGATATGTTTTTTTCGTAATAAATGTATGTTTAGCAACATTGTTTTAAGGGATATTCTGTTTTTTATTTGTAAGTTTGCGGAGAGATTCAAAATTTTTGTGATGAGTTCTCCATAAAATAAAGAAAATGACTTTACGAAATTATATAATCATAGCAGCTTTGGGCAGTGTTCTTGCTGTACGGGCACAGGAAGAGCCGGCTGCTCCTGTATTCCGTCCTCCTTTTGGTTTTCCGCTTACTCTGAGCGGTAATTTCGGTGAACTGCGTTCTAACCACTTTCATGGAGGAGTGGACTTTAAAACCCAGGGAGAGGTGGGAAAACCTATTCATTGCATTGCCGACGGATATGTGAGCCGTGTACTGGTTACTCCCGGAGGATATGGGCAGGCTATTTTTATTACGCATCCCAATGGATATACTTCAGTATATGGACATGTGTTGAAATTTGCTTCTGCAGTGGCAAAAGTGGTGGAGGAATATCAATATCGGCATGAAACTTTTGCTGTGGATTTGAAATTCGAGCCTCATCAGGTCAGTTTCAAAGCTGGAGAAATCATTGCTTTAAGCGGTAATGAAGGGTATTCTTTCGGACCGCATCTGCATATGGAGATACGCCGTACGGATACTGGTGAATTGATAGATCCCTTACAGTTCTATACCGATAAAATTAAAGACACTACTCCGCCACGTGCGTCAATGATTATGCTTTATCCGCAGCGGGGCGCTGGAGTTGTGGAAGGCTCGCAAAGAAAAAAATCCATATCTGTTGCTTCTTTGGGACAACCGGTTTCTGCTTGGGGGAAAATAGCCGCTGGCATTAAGGCATACGACTATATGGATGGCACACATAATAATTATGGTGTGCGTTCCGTGGTACTCTATGTGGATACGACAGAAGTTTTTCGCAGTACGGTGGATGGCGTTTTGCCCGAAGAGAACCGGATGATTAATGCCTGGACAGACTATGAGGAGAATGTAAAGAGGCATAATTGGGTGATGCGCTCACAGATTCTTCCCGGAAATGGTTTGCGCATGTTACAAGCCAATGATGAAGGAGGGGTGGTTACGATTGATGAAGAACGTGATTATCATTTTCGTTATGAATTAGCTGATTTATACGGGAATAAGTCGACTTATCGTTTCATTGTGCGTGGCCGTAGGCAGCCGATAGAGGAATATCATCCGCAGGTAAAACATTATTTGGCATGGAATAAAGGTAATGTGGTTCAGGAACCGGGTATGGAACTGGTTATCCCCCGAGGAATGTTGTATGAGGATGTGGCACTGAACTGTCATGTGGTTAAAGATACAGCCGCAATATCTTACGAGTACCAGTTGCACGATGAGCCAGTAGCTTTGCAGGCTGGGTGCACGCTGATGATCGGGGTACGCCATCTTCCTGTAGAGGATACGTCGAAATATTATGTAGCCCGTAAGTGGGGAAAAAGGAAAGGTTCAGCAGGAGGAACTTATGAGAATGGTTGGATGAAGACTTCCATCCGTGAACTGGGAACCTATACCGTAGCTATAGATACCTTATCTCCACGAGTAACTCCATTAAATAAAACGCAATGGAAGACAGGTAAGGTTCAGTTCAAAATAGGAGATGCGGAAACGGGTATTAAGGATTATAAGGTGAAGATAGACGGCGAATTTGCCTTATTCGGTTTCAGTTCCAAAAATGCGAAATTGTGGATGAAGCATCCTGAACGGTTAAAAAAAGGAGTCGCCCATAAATTGGAATTGGTGGTGACAGATTATTGTGGAAACGAAACAAAAGAGGAATATGAATTTTGATGGTAAAATAAGTATTATACACAATTAAAAAGTTATATATTAATGAAGAATAAACTGATTTTAGGTGCTGCCTTTCTATTGGCGGCAATAACAGAGAGTTTGGCATGCACTAACCTGATTGTAGGTAAGGGAGCCTCGGTTGATGGTTCTGTTATCGTTTCTTATTCCGCTGATTCATACGGAATGTTTGGCGAGTTGTATCACTATCCTGCCGGTATGCATGAAAAAGGAACCATGCGTGATATCTATGATTGGGATTCGGGCAAATATTTAGGGCAAATAAAAGAAGCGCGTCAAACCTATAATGTGGTAGGTAATATGAATGAATTTCAGGTAACCATAGGTGAAACTACTTTTGGTGGACGGGAGGAATTGGTTGATTCTACCGGTATTATGGATTATGGAAGTTTGATTTATGTAGCTCTCCAGCGTTCTCGTACAGCTAAAGAAGCCATACAGGTAATGACGGATTTAGTAAAAGAATATGGTTATTATAGCAGTGGCGAATCATTCAGTATCGCTGATCCCAATGAAGTCTGGATTTTGGAGATGATCGGTAAGGGTCCCGGTGTGAAAGGTGCTGTATGGGTAGCAGTCCGTATACCGGATGATTGTATTGCCGCACATGCTAATCAGAGCCGGATTCATCAGTTCAATATGAATGACAAGGATAATTGTCTTTACTCTCCGGATGTGATTTCTTTCGCTCGTGAAAAAGGTTATTTTGACGGTATGAATAAAGATTTCAGTTTCTCGGCGGCATATAATCCTTTAGATTTTGGTGGTATACGGTTCTGTGAAGCGCGTGTATGGAGTTTCTATAATATGTTCAACAAGTCGGTGGGAGATACCTATCTTCCTTATATTCAGGGGGACAGCAAAGAACCGATGCCTCTTTATATCAAGCCTTCCCGTAAACTTTCAGTACGTGATGTACAAGCGGCTATGCGCGATCACTATGAGGGT
>ENA-OPET01000389-OPET01000389.1-human-gut-metagenome-genome-assembly--contig:-NODE-389-length-11750-cov-1.351518_pt1 | contig 11750 bp, 6 predicted proteins | sample MGYA00241641_ERZ501545 | MGnify/ENA primary metagenome ERZ501545 (study PRJEB25962, sample SAMEA2042391) | human gut metagenome | biome: human gut; feature: human-associated habitat; material: faeces... | reverse complement strand
AAAATAAAAGACTTTTCCTGATTGGGTACTTTATTATCTGTTCTTAAATAATACCTTGTTATCTGACGAGTTCGTTTATCTAACCGATTAACTCCATTATCTGTTGCTATCCATAAACTGCCCTTACATTCGATAATCTGGCGGATAACGTTATTACTTATAGAATTCGGATTGTTTTTGCTATATCTGAATGTTGTAATTTCTCTTCCATTATACGCATTTAGTCCATCCCATGTCCCAATCCAGATTGTATGTTCTGCATCTTCCAAAATACAGTTTACCGAGTTATTTGTCAGTCCGTTAACATTTGATATGTGTTTTGCCACATTAAAAGCATAAGACTTTGTGGAAGTGACAAATGCAATAATCAGAATAAAAATTATTTGTACGTATAAGATGTTTCTCATGTAAATGAATGTTATTTATACGGTTAGGATAATAGCAAATATAAGGAATTTATTTTATTCCGCGCATATTTTCATCGGTAACGGAGGATTTATACAATTGTGGAATAGTCAATCCGAATTACAAACGATAATCTACGATTTCACCGTCAACAATCAATTTACCATGTTTCTTTGTCTTTTTAGCGGAAGCAGGAATACAAACAATAGTTACGGCATTGTCCGGGTTCAGGATAATGCTTGTTTCGCCGGTACAATTCTTCTTTATGTATTTTTTGGATACCAGATCGTACAAGTCCGTAGGTTCCGTAAAGTGTTGATTCAAGGTTACTTCTTTGGCCTCAAAATAAGGATTGAATAAAAGATAAGTAGGATATTTTCTTGTGGAATAAAAGTCTGTGACATTGCAATCCAGTTGGAGAATACATTTTACATTAGTAGTATCTACAATAGAAGCTAACATGCCTACCCAAGCCGAACCATACAAGCAAATATCCGTAGCCGAAGACATGGTTTTTACTTGATCCCCAATAGCATAGGGGCCCTCATCGGACAATAATCCCTGGAACGGTTCAAAATGGTTGCCATGATACAAGTCCTTCCTCAATCCTTCATAGCAAATGACATGTTGAGGATCGCCTTCCCAAATGGAACTTGACTGGCGGTTGCGGGGGTGCTCGTCTGCATAAAATAAGCGACAGGCGTTTGCCAGGTTCAGCATCCATTTACCTATTGTGGAAGCATAAGCTGGGTTGTATTTTACAATTGGAACAAGTGCGGCAGCTTGTGAAAAGGTGTTCATGGCAAAAGCATATTGTTCATCCTTTTTTTGTCCTACCAATCCGTGTACGTCGTATTTGTTCCAACGCTCGCACATCACTCCCCATCCGTCACGGTCAGAGTTATTACCGTCAAAGCACCAGTTAAGCATTTTCAGTTCATCATAAGTGGTTCCAAGTTCCGCATTCATACGTACTGCCAGGTAAGCTCCGTAGGGCATCATTATCTCATAGAAAGTGCCTTCTTTTGAGGGACGGTTCTGCAAGAATGCCATGCATTGACGTGTAGCATTCAGATATTTTTTATCTCCGTATTTAATCCAGGAGATGTATTGCAACCAAGCAAGTCCTGCGGCTGCATCTGGTTCGCGCCATACTTTATTATGATACCCTTTGCGGTTCTTAAAGTTGAAGGCGGTGAAGTTGAAGTCCGGATATTCCCTGCCTTCACTCAAGTCTTGGATAGCAGAATACCAGTTGTCAACAGTGATCTTCATCGGCTCCTGCATCTCTGTTTTTTGAGGATATAAATCTACCAGCATTGAATAAGCCATTGCCGGCCATATCTCATACCAGAAACTTTCTCCGGCTTTCCTGTCGAGTCCGTTCAATATAAGATTGGTTCCATTCTTCTTGTTGAAGAATTGTCGTATCATTGATACATAATCTTTTCCGTCATCATTGCTTTTGTCTACTCCTATCAGACTTGCACTAATGAGTGATCCCATAGTGGGAAGAGACTCATAAGAGTTTCCTCCCAAACGTCTTTTATCTACGTAGCTTGGAAGTCCGAAAGTGCGGAATGGAAAGTTTATTTGAGAGTCGTCCCACCAGATAAGAGGTAAGTTCTGTCCTTTGGCGTTGAAATCGTAAAATAGTCTGTCCTGTTTCGTGGCTATATCTTTCCAGTTTTTCATTTTATAGGGGAAAGGTATATTGGGCATATACTGTACTAAGCGGATCTCTTTTTGCTCTATCGGCTTTTGTGCCGGCAGGTTGTTGAGAAAGAAAAAACCTGCTACGAGAAATAATAATGTCTTTTTCATGGTCAGTTGGTTGTTAAAAGAGGGCGGATTTTATAACCCGCCCCCTCATTTTATTCATATTAATAACCCGGATTTTGGGAAAGAATATTGTTACTCTTATCCCTTTCACCTTGTGGTATAGGAAACAGATAATCTCTGTCGTCTCTAAAATTGGCACCTTTCGAGGTATTATATTTGGTTGCATAAGCACGCATAACGGTTCCGAAACGTTTTTGTCTCATTAGGTCATCCCGTCTCCAGCCTTCCATTGCTAATTCACAGCGGCGTTCCTTCCAGATGATTTCTTTCAGACGCTCTTGGTCGGTTTCTGTTATGTCGGGCAGTGTATTAGTTGTTGTAGCAGGAACATACGTCTGTTGATCTCTTCTCGGATCTATCGGATTAGTTTTGCGGGCTCTTTCTCTTACATCATTCAGGAAAGGAAGTGCAAGCCCTGGTTTTCCATTTTCGTTTAATACTTCGGCATACATCAAGAGAACATCGGAATAACGGATCAAACGAATGTTGTAACTAATCATCCAGACGTCGAAACCTGTTTTTTCTATTGCTGGTACAGTCATTTTGTAATCATGATAACCGCTTGGAGATTCAGCGTTGTCTTGCGCTTCAGTATCACCTTTATATCTGTCACCAGTTTGTGTGAATACGTAGGTAATACGTGGGTCATCTGCGTCAAAGGCATCATGGAGATCTTGGGTTGGTACGTGAAATCCATATCCTTGATAACCGGAGATGCGTCTGCTTGTAAAGAAGTGGGGAACATTGGTACCTGTGGCAATGTTTTTATCATATACTTTGTTGGCAATCTCAAATACAGATTCCGAGCTGTTTTCATATTCAGTACGCCAGTTCATGCCGTAATCGCTCAACAATGTATAGTCTTTGTCTACTTCAATAATATCATGAAGTACAGTTTCGGCAGAGGCAAAATCACCTTTGAACATATATGTTTTAGCAAGCATTGTTTTTGCAAAGCCACGTGTTACACGATAAGCATCATCATCAGAGTAATCTCCTTTTGCGGGAAGTGCGGAGGCATCGGTTAAATCACTCACAATACATTCATATACCTTCTCCAATGGGGAACGGGGTATTTGCAGTATTTCAGCGGGTTGCATTGGCGTAGTGATTAAAGGAACTTCTCCGAATGTACTGACCAGGCAATAATAACCGAATGCTCTCAATGCTTTTGCCTCGTTTGCATAACGCGTCAATAGTTCTTCATTTCCTATTGCATTAGGGGCATAATAAATCACATCGTTACAGCGATTAATCAATCTGTACAGTATCTCCCAACGACGCCCTACTTCGCCATTAGTTGTGTAGACAGTAAAGTCGGACAAGTCGCGTACTTCGGCACGGTCACCGTCATTTCCTCCTCCTTTCAGTGCATCATCAGTGCTGCAATCACCTACAAAATAATGATTTAATGCATATTCATTCCAAGTTGTACGTAATTGAAGATAAGCTCCTGTCAAGGCTTGTTCAATATCGCTTTCCTTCTGATAATAATTATCGCTTGTGGTTTTACCATAACTTGGTTCGTCGAGAGAGCAGCTATATAACCCCACTCCGGCAAGAGCCCAGCATATTATATATAATATTTTTCTCATAATGTAATGTCTTTTTAGCTAGATTTAAAATTGCAAATTAACTCCAAAAGTGAATGTACGTGAAGACGGATAACGTGTAGTATCCACTCCCATATCCAATGGGTTATTGATACCCAGTTCCGGATCAAGTCCGGAATAACCGGTTAAAGTAAATATATTCTGACCGCTCACATAGAATCTACAACTTGAAAACAGTTTACTCTTCTGGCAAATGTGACTCGGCAGTGTATAACCTATTTGCAGATTTTGCAAACGTAGGTAAGAACCATTTTCCACATAGAAAGAAGAACCTCTCATATTATTGTTAGAATCAGAGTTGGTTATGCGTGGATATACAGCATCCAAATCTCCGTCTTTTGTCCATGCTTTTGTGTAAGCATCAGCCAAAGCGTTCTGACGTCCTGCTGAAGCAAGGCTTCCTTTAGCAACGTTCCAGATGTCATTTCCAATAGTTCCCTGGAATGCCATACTTACATCAAAGTTCTTATAACTAAATCCTAAGTTGAAACCATAAATGAGGTCCGGATTAGGATCACCGATAAAAGTACGGTCATCATCATCATTCAATTCGCCTGATTCTCCTAATTTGGCAAATTTAAAATCACCCGGTTGTGCATTAGGTTGAATCTTGGTACCGTTCTTATCCACATAATTGTCTATTTCTTCCTGATTCTGGAATATTCCTATTTGCTTGTACCCCCAGAAACGTCCGATAGGACCTCCTACATAAGTACGGCTAGTATTCCCACTCAAATATTCCGATGTAAGTTTGGTTACTTCTGTCTTATAAGTAGACATGTTCAGCCCTACATTGTAATTAAAGTCTTTTCCTATCTGGTTACGGTAGTTGACTACTATTTCAAAACCGGTATTCTTCAAGTCTCCCGCATTAAAGAAGGGGCTGTTAGGGAAGGCACCAAAAGAAGGAATAGGCATATTCAGCAACATGTCACTTGTCTTCTTTACATAAAAGTCCATGCTTACATCAAGACTGTTTCTAAAGAAGGACATATCTAAACCAACATTGGTTTGCTGACTGGTTTCCCATTTTATATCTGCATTTCCTACATAGGTTGGAACGTAACCTTGTGAGTATCCGTTTCCAAAGTACCACTGATTTTCATTATTGGTGCCAATCAACGTAAGAGGTGCGTCTCTGTCAATTCGTTGATTACCATTTTGTCCCCAACCTACACGCAGTTTTAAATTGGAAATTGTATTTTCAATGTTCAGGTTCTTAAAGAATTCTTCATTGCTCACTCTCCAACCTAATGAAACAGATGGGAAATAGCCCCAACGGTTACGTTTGGCAAATCTTGAAGAACCGTCGGCACGAAAATTGACTGTAGCAAGATATCTATCATCATATACATAATTAATACGTCCTAAGTACGACAGCATAGAAGATGTTTCTTTACCTCCCGAGGTGTTATCTCCAGCAGTTTGTGCATCAAGTATCTGATAGATTTCATCGTTACCTAAAGCCTTTCTCTTAAATGCATTAATACCTTCGCTGCTGTTCTTCTCATAGGTCATGGCAACCATTGCATCCAGTTTATGTCTGCCTATTGTAGTGTTGTAGTTAAGGCGTTGTTCCACCAGATAATTAGAAGTTACAGCGCTATTATTATTCAATTGAGTTTCTTTATTATATTTACTTTCCTGATTCGCTAAATTGTCCTCCGAAAAAGTAGATGAATAGACAGGACGGAAGTCTTTGAAAGTATCATGGTATCTTTCGAAGCTATACTGTACCCGATAGCTCAATCCTTTATACAATTTGATTTGGGCAAACACATTACCAAATACATTGAATATGTCATTGTATCTGTTAGGAAGTTCGAGCATGGCTACCGGATTAGGGTCGTAAGACCACTCGGTAGGCGCATATTTGTTATATTCGTAATTTTCAGAAGAAGGATCTACCAACGGGCTGATAACAGGGGTAAAAGGATCAGCTTTTTGAATGAAATCGAATGAAGGAATTGCTCCTGCGTCACGTTTTCTTATCTTTGCCAGATTGACATTGGTGCCAACCGTGATAAATTTGTTGATATCATATTCAAGATTCGCCTTAAGTGAAAGTCTCTTGAATTCAGTAGTAATGATCGCACCTTGATCATCTACATATCCTAAACTAAAAGAAGATCTTGAATTATCTGTTCCTTTACGAATACTCAGATTATAGTTCTGGTTAAAAGCTGTACGAGTTACTTCATTCCACCAGTTGGTATTATAACCCTTCTGATACTGATTGGTAAACTTATCCTTCATTGAATTTTGAAAGCTTTCATCTTTTTCATATGCTTTCATTATGAAGTTATAATATTGGTCGCTGTTCATCATGTTCAATGCTTTATAACTGTTTTTCACACCTACATAAGCATCCAATGTTACAGTTGTTTCACCTTTCACCCCTCCCTTGGTAGTAATGAGGATTACTCCATTAGAACCTCTCGAACCATAGATAGCGCAGGCTGAAGCATCTTTTAATACTTCCATACGTTCAATATCAGAGGGATTCAAACTGCTAATGTTATCCATGAACTGACCATCAACTACGTACAATGGATTGTTATCATTTACAGTACCTAAACCTCTCACGCGAATAACTGCATCCGATCCCGGTTGGCCGGAACTGGCGGCAACAAATACTCCGGCTGCCTTACCTGTAAGTAGTTCAGAGGCATTAGATACTGCATAGTTCTTAATATCCTTACTACTTATAGAAGCCAAGGCACCGGTAAGGTCACTCTTTCTTTGAGTACCGTAACCAATAACTACAACCTCATCCAATTTATTATCGGACAATAGATTTACATTGTACGTTCCGCTATTTGTTACATTTACAATTTCAGTTTTAAAACCTACGTATGAGAATGAAACCTTATTTGACGATACTTTCAATGTATATCTGCCGTCAAAATCTGTGATAGTACCATTGGTCGTTCCCACTTCAAGAACAGAAACTCCAATTAAAGCCTCTCCGGTATTACTGTCGTATACCACACCTGAAATACTCTTGGTTTGCTGTGCAAAGACATTTGTGCAAACAGCAAGAATAAGAATTAGTAATAATAAATGCTTACTCATAGTTTATACACTTAGATTTAATTATATGAAATGATATTTTGTTTATTCGCAATAATCTTACCATCTTTCAGTTCTAATTCTGTTCCGGCGGGAAGTTCCACAATAACTCTTGCGTCATTGGCCGGAATCTCAACAGAACCATTTGCCTTTATATTTTTTGCTATATATTCTTTGGCAACAATATCAAACAAGTCACATGGCTGGGTAGCCTGATAAGTAATGGTTTTGGCCTCTTTATGAGGATTATAATAGAGATAGACCGGATAAGGTTTCTCTACATAGAAGTCTGTGACATTGCAATCCAGCTGGAGAATACCTTCCACATTTGTTTGACAAACAATTGCGCCCAAAATGCCGACAGGAGAAGAGCTATAAACGCTAAACATACTTTCCGTCGGATTACCTTTTATCCATTTGGGACCATCGCCAATTGCAACCGGGCTAACCCCTTTTAATGACTCTTTCCCATAGTCATCCGTCTTTCGTAAACCTTCATAAGAAACATTGTCATACGTAATGTCCTTCAATTCTGGAGCCCATTGATGTTTTTCATCTATTTCCCCCGGATAGAATAAACGACACGCACTTGCATTGTTCAGCATCCACTTGCCGATAGCCTTTGCATATTGAGGTTGATATTTCACCATCGGAATGAAAGGCCAGGCAGGTTTGATACTGTTCATGAGGAATGCATATCCTCCGCTGTCTGTGATGCTTCCTTGCAGACCACTTACATCATATTCACCCCATTTTCCTACAATAATTCCCCAACCGGTTCTTCCTGTAGGGCTTTTACATCCGTCAAATACCCAATCAAGAAGTTTGGATACATCATAGTTGGCTCCCTCTACCGCATTCAAATAGGCTGCCGTATAAACTCCAAGTGGTAAAAGAGCCTCGTAAAAACGACTTTCTTTTTGGGCAAGGAGGGCTTCGATGGCACTCTTACTATGTTGTAGATAACGTGGGTCACCAAACTTATGATAAGCGCATAACAATACATAAGCATGACCACCGGCGGCGTCTTGTTGCAATGGAATATTATTAACCATTCCTTTCATTTGTGCATAGTCAAAATAAGAATAGTCGTAATTTCCATTCAATACAGAATCTGCTTTAACAAACTGCTCCGCAATACTTTTTTGTATCTTCTCTGCCCCGTCTACATCGGGGAAAACATCACATATAGCATAATATAAAGCATTGGGTAATACATCATACCACCAGTCACGACCATAGCCTCCTCCTAAAAGGGCTACTGACGGAGTCGTATTGTTCATTACTATATTCCATCCGTTATCAGAATTGAAATAATTCTGCACCATTTTTACATAGTTATATCCGTCTTGATTCGTCTTGTCAATTCCTACAAGGCCGGCACCAAGAATAGCTGCCAATGAGTTCAGACTTTCATGGAACTCTCCGTTATTGGCATTTTTTCCCTGACGAATATCTTTAATGGCAGTATATAAGCCAAATGTAGTCTGGTCCATATTTCTGCGGGCATCATCTAACCAAATTAATGGTCCGACTTCGCTTTTATTATTCCAGTCAAAAATAAACTGGTCATACATTTTTGCTTTTTGCTTCCAGTCCAGCATTTTATAAGTTTCAGGCATATCAGGCATAGAGTCTACCCTATGGATGGAAACCTGTTCTACCTTTTCTCCAAAGTTATTTCCGTTGCTTGAGCAAGATGCCAGAAAACAAACGGCGATAAGTAAAAAAAGACCTTTACTTCTCATTCTCATGTTCAATAATATCTGTTTGATTAGTAATATTCTTAGCTAAAGGATATGCCGCTAATTGTAATCCGGCAACAATCACCAGCGCATATTTTAATGCAAAATCTTGCGATACACAATAAGCAAGGAAGATAAACAGTAGTAAGCCGAAAGCTCTTCCAAGGAAAAGACCGAACTCGTGACTCAGGATATATGCATACTCGTTTCTATTCTCAATCTTTGCAACTGCATCAATTGTTCTCATCATAATGGGAAAATAAGCCAAGTCGAACAAAGGTTGGAATATCACTTTGCAAAGGACGAAAAGGATCACTCCTGTAGCAGAGAAGAGAATACCGTTGAATAGTGTACCGACAAAGAATACGATTAATCCTCCTACAAAGATTTTCAAACGGTCTTCCGGGCGGGCCATACGTCCTAATACATACACCAAGACAGCAGTCAATGCTCCGCTAACTCCCTGTATCAATCCCAAAGCTCCTTCATTTCCTACCAGCTTCAACACTAATATAGCTGGGGCCGTTACTAAAAAACCTTGTACCATTCCTTTCAATGCGGCTAGCCAAAGCATCTTTTTCCAAAGAATGTTGAAGCGGAAATAGAGGAAGTTCGTTTCTTTGGGGTTCTCGAATTTACCTTTCCACAGTGTCATGCAGGCGATAACGGTAATGACTACTGCTGCCATCGTAACTACACAGTAAGAGGTATTGATATTGAAGAGGAATCCAAAAACTTCTTTTCCATCTATCTGGCTGATAAATGCACCAATAATTAAAGGAACACCGATGGAGCTAATAGAAAAGAAGAAAGACTCTAGTCCGAAGAAATAGTTACGGCTATTATCGTTGGTATTATAGAGAGCCAGTAAGTATCGGTTGGTCCAGAAGAAACCTGAAGCTGCTCCCATTAAAAAGCCGGCCAGACCAAGTTCGACGAAGCCAAGTGACTTGATAGTCATCATACCGAACATGGAAATGCCACTTACTAAGATTCCTACAGAATAAAGCGTCTTCACACTGTATTTTTTTAGTAGATAACCGTTAACAAAAGAGGTCGTAATGATACCTATATACATTGCCAGCTGATAAAAAGCAACCATTACCGGATCGCTCGTGTTCCTCATGATATAGGCTCCCACAAAGATTTCTACTATCGGTAGTACCAATGCATAAAGCATATTGGTAACCAACAGTGTTCTCATGTTAGGTTCCTGTTGCTTAAAGAACAGATATTCTTTTTTCAGTTTATTCATTACTTCTCTTGTGTCTGTTTTAATACGTTTAATATCTCTGAAATGGAAAGCTCTGCCTTACAAATCACTTCATCGCTTGCTCCATAATACATGGTTATCGTATCGCCGTCCACGAAATGACCATTAGTGAAAACAACATTTCCGAAGAAACCTGTTTGCTCATAAGCTGCGATAGGTTCCATGATAGGTTCTTCACTTCTTGCAATCACTTGCGACGGATCATTTAAATCGAGTAATAAAGCTCCCAAGCAATAACGGTGATTAAAATCGGCTCCATGATAAATCTCCAGCCAGCCTTCTTCTGTCTTTATTGGAGCAGCTCCTGCCCCTATACGTGCACAATCCCACATTCCGTCACGAGTGGTTGCTACACATTTGTGGTTTCCCCAGTGCAAGCGGTCGGGCGATTCTGCCAACCATATGTAATTGCCACCAAGTTCAGGACTACTGGGGCGATGAAGAGCAAAATACTTGTCACCTATCTTCTGTTCAAACAATGCACAATCTTTATTATGCGGTGGGAATATCATCCCATGCCGTGTATAGTTTTTCCAATCATTGGTGTGAATCAGTCCAACCCCTACAGCTACCGATGATACTTCTGTGAAAGTAAGGTAAAAGCCATCTTCGGTTGTTGCAACACGACAATCCTCAATGCCGAATGCTTCCAGCTCTCCTTTTCCGAAAATAGGTGGAAATTCCGGTTCATCTTTGAAGTGAATACCGTCGGTACTTGAAACCAGACGTAAGTAAGACATCGTGGTCAGGTAATTCTTTCCTTTGTAACCGATAACGCGTGGGTCTGAAGCATCCAAATCGGGATCATTCTTTAAAAACGAAACCACTTCTATTTTTCCTTTTTCATTATATATAGGAAAACTGATAATTCCTTCTTTCTGTATAGGTCTTTCTGCGACGCGTAAAAGTAACCAAATTTTGCCTTGATATTTGAAAACTCCGGGATTTAACAAACATGTAATTTCCATTCCGTTGATTCCCGCTTTTAAATCTTTTGGAGCCAGTAGGGGGTTCTGCTCACATCTTTTAGCTATATCCATAATATTTCGATTAGTGATTATTTCTGTGAGCAAAAGTATGGGATGAGAGACAGGAAAGCGTTTACTATATTCTCAAAGAAGTGTACACATGCTCAAGAACATGTTTTTAAGAGGATGATATTCAGGGACAATTTTAGAATAGACAGAGATATTCGTACTTACATGCTATTGTTGCGTAAATGCTTGTTTTACAGTTTGATAAGTGGCGTTCTGAAGTGTATTATATTCTCATAAATGTATAGTATAGTTTCTTTGAGGAGTGAAAAGAAACGTATCAAGATAAAAAGACAAGAGGCTAAACTCAAAAATATAATTTGAGAAAGCCTCTTGTTTCTTTATTTTTAATAAGAATAATACTGTAAATTCTATTTCTTTGCATGCGGATAATCAATCGTATAATGCAATCCGCGACTCTCCTTACGCTCCATTGCCTGACGCATAATCAGATAACCCACGTTCACCATATTACGCAATTCGCAGATTTCTCTGGACGCTACGCTGCGCTTGAACAAGCTTTCAGTTTCCTCGTAGATAATATCCAGTCTGTCCCACGCCCGTTTCAGACGGAGGTCGCTGCGGACAATACCTACATAAGTACTCATAATCTGGTTCACTTCCTTCATGCTCTGCGTAATGAGCACCATTTCTTCCGGTGAGCGGGTACCTTCATCGTTCCATTCGGGGATGTTTTCGTTGTAGGAATATTGGTCGATGACTTGCAGACTGTGCTTGGCAGCTGCATCGGCATATACCACGGCTT
>ENA-OPET01000377-OPET01000377.1-human-gut-metagenome-genome-assembly--contig:-NODE-377-length-12021-cov-1.959552_pt1 | contig 12021 bp, 7 predicted proteins | sample MGYA00241641_ERZ501545 | MGnify/ENA primary metagenome ERZ501545 (study PRJEB25962, sample SAMEA2042391) | human gut metagenome | biome: human gut; feature: human-associated habitat; material: faeces... | reverse complement strand
GCCGGACAGAGATTCCCGAACCGGTATCAGCAACTACCAGACGGACATATCTTCTATTTTCCTCCTTTATTAAAGTAGAAAGTGTGACAGTGATAGTTCCATTCTCCGGGGTAAACTTAAACGCATTGGACAACAAATTAAAATAGACACGTTCCATCTTTTCGGCATCCAACGCCATCAGACAGTCTGTCCGGTCATCGTTCACGTCCAGAACAAAATGGATATGCTTTCTCAAAGCCAATGTTTGAAATGCATGGCTCCATTCCTGTAATTGCGCACGCAGGTCCATATTGGTTCTCACCAACTCCAGTTTACCATTTTCATACTTACGGAAATCAAGAATCTGGTTGACCAGCCTCAACAGAATATTCACATTCTTATGTACCACTTTCAATAAGGATCGTTGCTTAGAGGTCAAGTCTTTATCCTCTAAAAGCTGTTCCACCGGATCGGCAACCAAAGTAAGCGGAGTACGGAAATCATGAGAAACATTCGTAAAGAAGACCAGTTTGGCATGAGTCGCCTCTTCCAACTGCTTGGAGAGGCTGATCAGTTGGTCGCGTTGTTCCTCCAATTGTTTCTTTTGACGGGATAACTCCATGTTCATCCGGTTCTTTGTCCAATACGCACGGACGATGATCGCCAATAAGGCAGCAAACAGTAACAGGATAATCAGACATGCATACAGAAACATGGTCTGGGCAGAGTATCTTGACCAATATTCGTCCACCTGATTATTCAGCCGTTCTATCTTTCCGTCCTGTTCGGCAATGTGGTCTGTCTGCAACTGCATGACACGGGCATTCGTTTTATCAACAAGGGCTGTTGATAACTTAGTATCCCGTTCATACGGACGCTTCTCCAAAATATCCATCGCCACCTGCATCACTTTATCTCCTCCGGTAGGGTAAATAAAAGTGGCATCCAACACTCCTTCCAGTACCTGCTCCACTCCATACCCCTTGCCAGGCAACGCATCAATACCAACAAACAACATTTCCTTTTCCAACTGTCGCTGTCTGGCCGACAAATAAGCCCCGACAGCCATGCGGTCATTTTGGGCAAAAACCAGATTTATATCCTTATTGTCTTGAAGTATGGAATCCATTTTCTCCCCAGCCACACTTTGCAGCCAGGCTCCGTCCACGCTGGCGGCAATTTCTATTCCAGGCTCTGCCTTCAAGGCATCCGCCAATCCTCTATGACGCTCCATAGCCGGAGTGGAACCTTCCAGTCCCGTTATCTCCAAAATCTTCCCTTTTCCACCCAAACGGTTCACAATATATTGTCCCACATCTTTGCCAATCTCACAATTATCAGCACCCACAAAAGCCGTATAACGGTCCGACAAAATCTTACGGTCAATTACCACAACAGGTATTCCCAGCCCGTATGCCTTCTCCACAACAAGAGTGACAGCCGCCGCCTCATTCGGAGCGACAATCAATAAATCAACTTTCCTGTCAATAAAATAGTTGATATCTTCTATCTGATTCCGGTTATTATCTTTCGCGGTACGGATCTCCACCTCCACCCCATCATAAAACAAGGCTTCACGTACAATTTCATGATTCATTTTATGCCGCCATTCGTCATCACTACATTGTGAAACACCAATGTAATAGCGCGTATGTTTCTGACTGCACGATGTCAGAATTCCCATAAGGCATAAAATCAAAAACAAAAGATGTTTTTTCATGTTCCTCAAGGTATTTATAGATAACAAAGATAAAAGGTAACCGCTAATAAAACAAACATCTGCAAGAGAAAGTAAAAAAAGAACATCGCGAAGAACCTGATTACATCTACTTTGTATTTACAGGTTCTTCGCGATACAGCCTCAGACAATATGATTTCCAATCCAATTTGAATGAGTATCCGCAACCATTAAAATTTAAATCAACTCATTCTTTAAACGAGCCGGCAACTCAGGCATAGCCCCGTTTTGCGTACATACGTATGCAGAAACCTCAACAGCCAGTTTATGCGCCTCGGCAACCGGCTTTCCCTTCAAAATAGCAGCTACAAAAGTCGCCGTGAACGAATCGCCCGCACCTACCGTATCGGCCACCTCCACCTTCGGAGTCTCTACAAATGAAATCTCACCCGGAGTAAAGACATAACTGCCATTGACACCACACGTTAAAATCAACATCTTCAGATTATATTTCGCCAACAGAATCCAGCATTTATCCTGCAAGTCTATGCCGGGATAACCGAACATACGGCTCACTGTGACCAACTCCTCGTCATTAATCTTTAAAATATTACATTTTTTCATCGAGTTGCAAAGAATCTCCTTCGTATAGAAACCTTGGCGCAAATTCACATCGAAAATTTTACATTGTCCTTCTCCTTCGGGCATCACATCCAGAAAACGGTTGATTGTTTCCCTTGAAACCACACTACGCTGTGCCAACGAGCCGAAGCATACGGAACGGGTATTCTTTGCCAACTCTTCCAAAGCAGGTGTAAAAGGTATATTATCCCAAGCCACCCCTTCTTTTATATCATACATAGGTACCCCATTAGGGTCCAGTTCCACCTGTACGGTTCCTGTGGGATAAGGCACTTTCTCTATCTGATACTTCAAGTTCTTGCCATCAAAATTCTCAAGTATCTCATTACCCAGCTTGTCATCGCCAATCGCACTGACCACCCGGCTGTCAAAACCGAATTGTGACACATGATAAGCGAAGTTTGCCGGAGCACCACCAATTTTCTTTCCTTCGGGCAGCACATCCCATAGTGCCTCACCCATTCCTACGATGATTTGATTCATGATATTATTTACTGTTTACAATTAAAATCATTTCTTTATTTTCAAGGTATACATCAACAAATAGATAACTCCGACAGTCATCACCGCCACAGCGCCACTCTGCCCCATGGCATCACCGGCAACTCCCATGGCCAACGGAAATACCGTACCGCCGAACAGCCCCATAATCATCAATCCGGAAACTTCATTTTTCTTTTCGGGCATGGCAAACAATGCCTGCGAGAATATAATAGAGAACACATTGGAGTTACCGAAACCAATCATGGCAATGCAAATATAAATAATTGTTTCCGAATGGAATATAAATAATCCCACCATTGCCAGCAACATGAACACGACACTGAGAGCAAAGAAAGACTTTGCAGAAGCCTTTTGCAAGATAAAGGCTCCGAGGAAGCAACCCACCGTACGGAAAATAAAATAAAGACTGGTTGCAAAAGCAGCATCAGCCAATGTCATATCCAAACGCTCCATCAAGATTTTAGGAGCCGTTGTATTCGTACCGACATCAATACCGACATGGCACATGATCCCAATGAAAGACAAGAGAATAAACGGTTTTCCCAACAAGGAAAAGCACGCTTTGAAGCCGGACGCTTTATCGGGTTTCTCTTCCTCAATAGGGGTCAGCCCCAACAACACGATGGCAAAAACGGCTATCACCATATAAACAGGAAATAATACCCGCCAGCCAAGCCCGAAAGTAGGAATAGCCTGCATCGCTCCCCACATGGCAATGTAAGGGGCAAGAAAGGAAGCAATAGCTTTTACAAACTGACCGAAAGTCAATGTACTTGCCAACTTTTCCCCCGCAATAATATTACTCAGCAACGGATTCAAAGAGGTTTGCATCAACGCATTACCGATACCCAGTAAAGAGAAAGAAATCAACATAAGCGTATAGCCGTCGCCGAATATAGGGAGCAGCAAAGAGGCAAAAGTGACAATCAGACTCAGAAGAACTGTCTTCTTACGCCCTATCTTATTCATCAGAATACCTGTAGGTACGGAGAAAATCAGGAACCAGAAGAAGACCAAGGAAGGAAATATATTGGCTTGAGAGTCTGTCAGATCCAGATCCGCTTTTACATAATTCGATGCAATCCCCACCAGGTCTACAAATCCCATGGCGAAGAAACACAGCATCACCGGAATTAATTTGGCATACAGATTTTTATTGCTATTCATGACTTTATACTTAGTTTACAAACCTAACTTATATATTGTGAAATTTGAAATCTTCATCTCTCCTCCTTTACTATAAAAACGCAAAGAGTTATAAGGTTCATTCGGGAATACCAGATTAGTCATGGCAACGCGGCCACCGTCAACAAACAACTCCACACTTCCATTATCCACAAAAACTTGAATTTTATGTGTCTTCGCGGTGTTTATCGGAGCCCAAGTACCCAAAGCAAAATCATTTTTATAATTCACCGTAACCTCTTTATAACGAGCATAACTTTCTTCAGTATCCAAATCATGCGGTTTTACCTTCTTGCCAAAATCTACAATACCACTTTCCGCACGGTCCATTACCACACGTCCCTCCGAAGCGTCCAAATAAATCTTCACCTTCTCACCCAAACTGTTCAGCAATTCAAAACCAGCCTCTTTACCAGCCGACACCAGTTGCAATTCCAGTTCAAAAGCGCCGTCGTTATTTTCAAAAAGTGTTTCTAAACGCTTCTCGCCATTTACTGTAAAATCATCCAGCTTTTTAGAATCTTTCCGCAAGTGCTCCGTTTCCTTTACCGGTGCGGCACTCAGATAAAGCTGTTTGTCTTCTCCCGTATACAGACTCAACTCACGCGGCAAAGCATTGGCACTGCGGAACTGTTGTATAGGAGTATAGTTAGCATACTGCCAGTTGCTCATCCAAGGTACGGCAATGACACGGTCGCCGGTATTCGAGAAACAAACAGTGGCATAATGGTCTTTTCCCCAGTCGAGCCATTTCACCACCTCGGGTTTCGTATCACATACAAACTGATGCCCGTCAAAGTCGCCTGTAAAATACATCGTACCGCTGCCTCCATAGACAAATCCCGGATTGATATTGACAATCATCACCCATTTCATCCTGGTCCGGTCACCATCTACAGGCAGTTGGATGAAATCCGGACATTCGAACTGATTGGGCTGAGGACCAAATCCTTCTCCAAACTCACTCATGTATTCCCATTGCTTCAAGTTGACAGATGAATAAAAACGCATATTCTTGTCCGCACTGACAATCATAATCCATTTCTGTTCGGGTTCATACCAAAAGACCTTCGGGTCACGGAAATTCTGTAGTCCGTCAAACGGAGTAAGAACCGGATTCTGTTCATACTTCGTATAAGTACGCCCGTTGTCCGTACTGTATGCCATACTTTGCACCTGGCTCTGCCCACCGGGTATATTACGGTGCGAAGTATAAAAAGCGACAATTGTATTTTCACCGTAGCCTGCGCTGTTATGTTTATCCACAATGGCACTTCCCGAAAAGATATGCCCCAATGTATCACGGGCAATCGCCGGGTCAAGATGCTCCCAATGAACCAAATCCTTGCTCACGGAATGTCCCCAGTGCATATTTCCCCATACGGAGCCGTATGGATTATATTGAAAATAAAGGTGATATTCACCGTCTTTATAAACCAGTCCGTTGGCATCATTCATCCAGCCATAAAGCGGAGTGTGATGATAAACCGGACGGAACTTATCCCTGTTTGCCGTATCAAATGTATCCGAAACCCGGATGCTGTCCCAACACAGCGCATCTGCCGCCACCTTCTTTATAATGACAGTAGCTTCCTCACTTCCCTGAGGCAAGGCAAACGGAACATAATATTCAACGCTGTCTGTAGCCAGACGCACATCCATATCGGTATCTGCGGGGCTCCCAGTATCCAGCCTTACCAGTCCTTCCTTGCTGCTCTCCTGAATCGGAAGCAACAAATAGTTAGCGGGACGGGCAATATGTACGATTGTCACCGTATCTCCCTGATGTTCGAAAACCAGGTCATTTTTTTGTGACTGACAAGAAACAGCGCCTCCTGTAAAGGCTAAACCTAATGCAAGGTTAACAAGATTTGTTTTCATGAAGTATAGGATATTAAAAGTTTTGTTTGATTGTTTTTCGTTATCGGCAAAGTTAACGGAAACCTGCCTTACCGGCTGAAACATTTGTTTCATTCTTATGTATAAATGTTACTTTTCCACCATAAAGAAGAATTAAATCCCTCTTGAATCAGAATGTTATTTTCGCCGCAAATTCTACGGTGAACGGACGGATATAGCTGCCTGCCATCCATGCGCCGTTATATGCCGCCGCATTCTCCTTATCTACCAGCTCGGCTCCCGAAATACTTCCTTTCGCCCCGGTCTGGTTCAAGAAGTTTATCACAGTTCCGCTTAAGGACAAATGTTTGTTCACATTCCAGTTTATTCCACCGAATGTTTCCCAACGGCCGTTGAAATAATAGGCATTTTTAATATTTGCATACGTCTTGCTGAAGTAACGGAAACTGGCCCATACCTTCAAGTCTTTGGTAATGTTGTAACTAGGGTCCAGCTCAATCAGCACCTTCGGAATTTCGGTAACGATATTGCCGGTGGCATTGATACCCGATGTTGTCCCGTCACTAAAGGTCACTCCCGTTTCATACTTCTTATACTTCGGGCTTTGGTAAGTGAACAGGAAGTGGAAATCAAATCCTTTGAAAGGTTTCACCACCGCATCCGTCGTCCACCCTATTGTTTCAATATCATAACTCAATGCAGCCGCCTTAATATCCTTATCATTATTCGGATTAATCAGATTCAAGGTAGAGTTGTTGTTAGTCTTGGCAATGTAACTGAACAGTGAGGTCAGACTAATCCAGTCATTATTGAAATAAATACCCGCACGCCCCAACGGAATCGTAATCTTATCTACATTCGGCATCTCGGCAGGAGCAAAGTTCGACATATTCGGACGCTGGGTATTGTAGGTGAAATCGGCGGTAAAGCCAAACTGCTTTGTCATTTTATAAGTGGCGGCAGCCGTGAAAGCCATGTTCAGCCAATTGTAACTGAAATAACGGGGAGCTATCTTCGTACCATCGGCTGCAACTGCCCCGATATGATAACCGGCAAAGCGGCCTACCGGATTGCCTTCGGCATTATATACCGCCAGGTTCTTTCCTGCCAGACGCTGGTACTCGAAGCGTGCGCCATAATACACATTCCATTTATCGGTGATGTCCCAGTCGTGAGTAGCATAAAGAGCCAGTTTGTTTTCATGTCCTTTGTAATATTCGGAAGCATTCTGGTTCAGATTATAATAAGGAGTGTTTCCGTAATGATGAATATCCTTCGTATCGGCGCTGTACAACATTTGGGGATATTCTTCCACCGTATGGTCATACATGGTAGTGTTCGAAGCATAGTCCACATCATAATACCATTCGTTCACCCCCACACGCCAAGTCATATCATCATACTTCCGCGACAACTCGGTGGTAAAGAAGAACTCATCTATATTCCCCCGGTTGAAACAGGACATGCGGCTCTGTACATATCCCTCATAAGGATTCAATGTTTCATCCAGTCCTTTGGTGCTATAGCCGTCGGCTCCTACTTTCTGCTCCATAGACATCGGAGTCTGGTACAGATAGGAACCCAAAGCATGGTCATACTTCATATTGATTTTCCACTCCAACCCGTTATCCCACCGGTAACGGTTCAGAACCGTCAACTGATTTCCTTTACTGGCCGTAGCATCATACAGACTGATCTTTTTCATCTCGCCGGTACGCATGTCCATATAAACCATATCCGATACATTGGGCAGATAAGAAGAAGTCCCCAGTCCGAAACCGGGAATCTCCTTCACACTCCCATCGCCTACATAAATAAATGGTGCACCGGTGGTAGCATTGGACAACCAATGGCTGTTGCTGTAATGGTAGATGGCAGAGAGCTGTCCACGTCCTTCATTGTAGAACTTGGTCAAGGCAAACTTATAGATCTGAGTCCGGTCCTGATATTGCGCAAAACGCAGTTTGAACGAACCCGGATCAAAATTCTGATAGATGCTGCCGCTGTAAAACCAATCTTTTCCGATGCTTCCATTCAGATTGAAGTCAAATTGCTGTTTACCGAAATGATTGGTGCCGTAGTTCAGCACACCATTCATTTTCTTCTCTTTATCCAAGCCGAGTTCCGTAAACGAATTGACAGCATAACCTATATTACCGGTAGTAATCGCTGTTTCGGAAATCTTCAGCAATCCGGTATGTCCCAAGCTGCTGTCTCCGCGCCAATGCGTGTTTACATTATGAGGATTCGAATTATATACCACAGGCAGACCATTTTCGAGTACATTCACATCACCACCGGGCAGACCGATAGAGATTTCACGAGGACCATTGGCACTAGCCGCATTCAACATGACATTGCGATTGCCTTCCTCTTTCGAATCAGAGGACACTTTGGTAGAATCTTGTTGCGCATAACCATTCAAGCAAGCGGCGGCAAGTAAAATAATGACCGCGCCCATCCGGTTCTTTTGCTGATTTTTGTTCATAGCATTAAATGTTTTTAGAAGTTTTTCTGAGGCAAAGGTAGGGGACAGTCGGCAACCTCTATAAAACATTTGTTACAGCTGCCGGCATTTTTGTTTCATTGCAACAAAAGTGACGGATTATGTAACATTTCTCGTGAACCATACGCCTTTTCACCTCTAAAAACAAATTCATGCCAATTTTCCTTCAGCCTTCAGTTTGGGCTGTTTTTCCCCATTCCATCGAAGAAAACACCTGAAGGATAATCCTTCAGCCTACTGTCAGCCCGCCTCCTCTTTTTCTATCCGAAGTATGCCGGTAATCAGCATAAAACACTTACCTTTACAGCACACCAACTGAAAAGAAAGACACCACAATGAAAGGAAAATCCCTCAAACCTTCAAGGGAAACATCTAATTTGCCCGTATAAGCTCTTTTCTCCTATGAATTAATAGGTTTTTCCAGTATGATTAAGTACTTTTGTCCTGAATACTAAGACAGACTCCGATGGCAGACTGTACAATCCACTATAGCAGACCGTACAGTCCACTACAGTAAACCGTACGGTCCATTGCCTGCGTCTATAGAAGTTAATAGAAAGAATCCCCTTAGCGTTCGGCAAGAAACGACTTAATCTCCCTATTAAAAAGCATTAAACATGGCAGCAAAGTATGATTTCAAAACCTCCCCCGACATACAGGGAGAGAAGGAACAGCCCACCCTGTATCCGCAAATTGTAGTATCGGGCACAAAAAACCTGAAAGACCTGGCTAAAGACATCGCCCGGCGTTCTACCGTCCACGAAGGGACCGTCGTCGGTCTGTTATGTGACCTGGAAAGCATTATCGCCAATTACCTGGCAGACGGTTATAACGTAAAACTGGGAGAACTGGGTACTTTCTCGGCCACACTGACTTGCCGCAAGGTAACGGACAAAAGCGAGATACGCGCCGCATCGGTACATTTTGACAACATAAAGTTCAAACCCACCCGGAAATTCCGTAAGGAGGTACGAAGCAAAGGAAAGCTGGAACGGGCGAAATATGGTTTCCGGACCTCCTCCACCCGATATTCAGCAGAAGAACGCTTTGTACGGCTGACAAATTATCTGAAAGAGCACTCCATTATCACTTGCAAGGAATATTGTGCCTTGACAGGGTTGCTGAAAACAAAAGCCGGCAGCGAACTACGCCAATGGAGCAGCGAAAAGAAAATAGAAAGAAACGGACGCGCCCAGCACGTGATATACAGGGCGATGCCGGAAGGCTGAAAAGGTATCCTTTCACCTGCTTCCCCCCTCTCCCGGAACCTTTATTCTTTCCGGGTGCGGCTGGTGGCTATGAGATACGCCCCCAGCAGAATCAGCGGCACACTGAGCCACTGCCCTATGTTAAAAGTCATATCCGCCTCTTCGGCAACCTGCGGATTCTTCATAAACTCCAGAGCAAAGCGAGTGCCAAAGAATATAAGCAAGCTTACTCCGGTTATTAATCCCACCCTCTTTTGTAAATGGTATGTATGGTACATCACCCAGGCAGTTACACCGGCAACCAGGCAATACAGCATTTCATAAATCTGAGTAGGATGGCAAGGCAAACCTTCATACAGCTGATGCCACTCCCGGGAACGGACAAATTCAAATCCCCAAGGCAACGTGGTGGGATATCCGAATATCTCGGAATTCATTAAATTACCAAAACGGATACAGAAGCAGACAATCGCCACAGCAGGTATCATGCGGTCAAACAACCACCACACACTTTTCCGGGTTACTTTTTTCGAGTACCACATCAGAGCCAGAATGATGGCGAACACCCCTCCGTGACTTGCCAGCCCGCCTTTCCAAATCTTGAATATTTCAACAGGATGGGCGCCATAATAGTCCCATTCATAAAACAGACAGTGCCCCAGACGGGCGCCAATGACCGTACTGACTATGCAATAGACAAAAAGCTTGTCCACCCACTCTTCCGGATACTTCTCTTTTTTGAATAAACGGCTTACCATTTCATAAGCCAATATGAAACCAAGGCCCCACATCAGCCCATACCAACGCACTTCCCAACTACCTACTTTAAATAAGATAGGATCCACATCCCATACAATACTTGCTATCATTGTTCTATTTCTTTGTTTATGAACACAAAGGAAATAAAAAAATCTCTTCTCCGGAATAAAACAGAGAAGAGATTTTCAGAATATCGTTCTTTTTGAGGAAACCTCTTTATACCAAATGGGCAATCAGTTCCTCACGGTCGCCGCACAGCAGATCAATTACAGGAACTTCGATCATGGTATAACATCCGGGCTGCTGTTTCATGGAGGCGCGTGCCACGCAAACCAGCACCTGCGCGGTAAGAGCCGGATTATTAATCTTCATGTCAAACTCGAACAACTGATTGTGAGTCTTGCCCGATACCCCTTTGCGAACCAGGTTAACGCCATGACCCACGTCGTTCAAATCGTCCACACATGGAACTTGTTTTACATGTGTCTCGTCATTTACAAAATAAGGATCCGACTTGATGGCGGCTTCCACAGTCTTGAAGTCCGCACCTTCCTCCAGTTCCACATACACCATACGGCGATGGATACCGGTTCCCACAGGAATAGTCATGGACAAAGCATCCTTCACTCCATCAATGGCACGGACTGCTACGGAATGCCCCATGCTGCGTCCCGGACCGAAATTGGTATAAGTAATGCCCTTCGGAGCGATGGCTTCCAGCAGTGTACGGACTACAGAATCGCTTCCCGGATCCCATCCGGCAGAAATAATAGCGACAGCCTCACCGGCCTTTGCCGACTCATCCAATGAACGGCGGAGAGAAGTGATTTGCGTATGAATGTCGAAACTATCTACCGTATTGATACCCATTGCCAGTAACTTTCTCCAAATGCCAAATCTCTTTCGCATATTCTTCCACGCTACGGGTCGGAGTAGCCAGCACAGCCACATCCACATCTTTCAATTCCTTTATATCTTTCACCACAGCGTATGCTTCCAACTCGGCAGGCTTGTTTTCCGCACCGCTACGACGGACGATACCTGCAATCTCAAAATCGGGAGCAGCTTCCAAAGCCTCCACTACATACTGACCAATGTTACCGTATCCAACCACGGCCGCTCTTATTTTTTTCATCTTTTATTGGGTTTAGTTTACTATTATCTGTTAATTCGCTGCAAAAATAAACATTTTGCCTCGTTTTTTTGTTCACTACGACCTAATAATTTAAAAATATTCTTGCCGAACTTATAATTTAAAAGATAGATGTCCTATTTTTGCAAAGAACTGTAAATTTTCAAATGAAACAACCATGATAGAATATATTAAAGGAGACATTGCGGAGATTACTCCGGCAACGGTGGTTTTAGATTGTAACGGGATGGGGTATGGCATCAATATCTCATTGAATACGTATTCGGCCATTCAGAATCAGAGCAATACGAAATTATATATTTATGAAGCGATCCGGGAAGATGCCTACGTACTCTACGGATTCTCGACCAAACAGGAACGGGAGTTGTTTTTGTTACTGATTTCCGTATCGGGCATCGGCGGCAACACGGCACGTATGATTCTGTCGGCCTTATCCCCTTCCGAGCTGTGCGGAGTAATCAGTTCCGGTAATGACAAGTTATTGAAAACAGTAAAAGGCATCGGCCTGAAAACTGCCCAACGCATCATAGTGGACTTAAAGAACAAG
>ENA-OPET01000373-OPET01000373.1-human-gut-metagenome-genome-assembly--contig:-NODE-373-length-12093-cov-2.533976_pt1 | contig 12093 bp, 7 predicted proteins | sample MGYA00241641_ERZ501545 | MGnify/ENA primary metagenome ERZ501545 (study PRJEB25962, sample SAMEA2042391) | human gut metagenome | biome: human gut; feature: human-associated habitat; material: faeces... | reverse complement strand
CGTCAGCTGTTTCAACAACCATCTTCTTAACATACTTAAGTTCCTTAACCTCGCATACGAGCGGAATCATAATTTCAGGCTTAACTGTCCAATCCGGATGAGCCTTCTTAACATTGATAGCTGCACGGATAACAGCCTTTGTCTGCATCTTAGCAATTTCAGGATATGTTACTGCAAGACGGCAGCCACGGTGACCCATCATTGGGTTGAACTCGTGGAGTGAAGCAATGATAGCCTTGATTGCGTCAACGCTCTTGCCCTGAGCAGCAGCAAGCTTCTCAATGTCAGCTTCCTCTGTAGGAACGAACTCGTGAAGTGGCGGATCAAGGAATCTGATTGTAACCGGGTTACCCTCAAGAGCCTCATAAAGAGCCTCGAAGTCGCCCTGCTGGTAAGGAAGAATCTTATCAAGAGCAGCTTCTCTCTCTTCTACTGTATCAGAGCAGATCATCTCTCTGAATGCAGCGATTCTGTCCTCTTCAAAGAACATATGCTCTGTACGGCAAAGACCGATACCCTCGGCACCGAGCTCACGAGCCTTTTTAGCATCAGCAGGTGTATCAGCGTTTGTTCTTACTTTAAGCTTTCTGTACTTGTCAGCCCAGCTCATAATTCTGCCGAACTCGCCTGCGATAGTAGCGTCAACAGTTGGAATAACACCGTCATAGATGTTACCTGTTGAACCGTCGATTGAAATGTAGTCACCCTCGTGGAACTCTTTGCCTGCGAGTGTGAACTTCTTGTTAGCTTCGTCCATGTTGATGTCGCCGCAACCTGATACGCAGCAAGTACCCATACCACGAGCAACAACAGCAGCGTGTGATGTCATACCGCCACGAACTGTGAGGATACCCTGTGAAGCCTTCATACCTGTGATGTCCTCAGGTGAAGTCTCAAGACGAACGAGAACAACCTTCTCGCCCTTTGCGTTCCAAGCCTCAGCATCTTCAGCTGTGAATACAACCTTACCGCAAGCAGCACCCGGTGAAGCACCAAGACCCTTGCCGATTGGTGTAGCAGCCTTAAGAGCAGCAGCATCAAACTGTGGGTGGAGAAGTGTGTCGAGGTTACGAGGGTCGATCATAGCAACTGCCTCTGCCTCTGTTCTCATGCCCTCGTCAACGAGGTCACAAGCAATCTTAAGAGCAGCCTGAGCTGTTCTCTTACCGTTTCTTGTCTGGAGCATATAGAGCTTCTTGTTCTCAACAGTGAACTCCATATCCTGCATATCTCTGTAGTGATCCTCAAGAGTTTTGCAAACAGTCTGGAACTGAGCAAATGCCTCAGGGAATGTTTCAGCCATCTGAGCGATTGGCATTGGTGTACGAACACCTGCAACTACGTCTTCGCCCTGTGCGTTTGTAAGGAACTCACCCATGAGCTTCTTTTCACCTGTAGCAGGATCTCTTGTAAATGCAACACCTGTACCGCAATCGTCACCCATATTACCGAATGCCATTGACTGTACGTTTACTGCAGTACCCCATGAATAAGGAATATCGTTATCACGACGATATACGTTAGCTCTTGGGTTATCCCATGAACGGAATACAGCCTTGATAGCGCCCATAAGCTGCTCCTTAGGATCGTCAGGGAAGTCAACGCCGATTTTAGCCTTGTACTCTGCCTTGAACTGTGAAGCAAGCTCCTTAAGATCGTCAGCGTCAAGCTCAACGTCCTGTGTAACGCCCTTCTTAGCCTTCATTTCGTCGATAAGCTCTTCAAAGTACTTCTTACCAACTTCCATAACTACATCAGAATACATCTGAATAAATCTTCTGTAGCAGTCCCAAGCCCAACGAGGGTTGTTGGACTTCTTTGCAATAACTTCAACAACTTCTTCGTTAAGACCGAGGTTGAGGATTGTATCCATCATACCTGGCATTGATGCTCTGGCACCTGAACGAACTGAAACGAGGAGCGGATTCTCTAAGTCACCGAACTTCTTGCCTGTGATCTCTTCCATCTTGCCGATGTACTCGTTGATCTGACCCTGAATTTCTTCGTTGATCTCTCTGCCGTCCTCATAGTACTGAGTACAAGCCTCTGTTGTAATTGTAAAGCCCTGTGGTACAGGAAGTCCTAAACTTGTCATTTCTGCAAGGTTAGCACCCTTACCGCCGAGAAGCTCACGCATGTTAGCATTACCTTCTGAGAAAAGGTATACCCATTTGTTTGCCATTTTGGTAATCCTCCTAAAAATAATAAATTATACGGCTGTGGCGAAAATTGTGTCAAAATTCGCCCGCTTGTATAAGCCTACACATAATTATAACAAAGTTTGTTCAAAATAGCTATAGATTTTTTAAAATTTTTTCCTATAAAATTCAATTTTATACTTCATCAATATTGTATAAATCGTTTAAATTTACCCTTAATGTTGTTTTTTTGTAAAATACTCTTGAAATTTGTATTTTTTATGCGATAATATTAATATGTCTTGTTGTGTGTGCATATTAAAGTAAACACACAAATTACAGAATACCAAGGAGATTACATATGAGTAATTGTGCGATTATTCTTGCGGGCGGCGAAGGCAAGCGTATGAAAAGCGACAAGCCGAAAACACTTTCGCTCGTACTCGGCAAGCCTATGCTTGAGTGGGTTATTTCTTCGCTTAAAAAGGCAGGCGTTAATGACATCTGCATTGTAAAGGGCTTTAAAAAAGAATGTATAGACGAATTTGTGTCAACACTTGATTTTAAGGTTGAAACGGTTTATCAGGCAGAGCGACTCGGTACAGGCCACGCAGTAATGATGGCTAAAGACTTTCTTGAAAGTCACAAAGGCGACAGCGTGGTGATTTTAAACGGCGACGCACCTTTTATGGACAGCAAAACCATTGAAAAGTCACTTGAACAGCACATAAATACTCAATCAAGTGCAACTGTAATTTCCGCAATGGTTGACGACCCTACAGGCTACGGCAGAATTGTCCGTGACGAAAACGGCGATGTAAAGTCAATCGTAGAACAGAAAGACGGCAGTGAAGAAATCCTTAAGATTAAGGAAGTAAATTCGGGCGGTTTCTGGTTTGACGCAGAAAAGCTTTTGTCTGTGCTCGGCAGAATTTCATCCGATAATAATGCAAAGGAATATTATTTGCCCGACGCATTAAAACTTTTGCTTTCGGACGGCTGTAAGGTAGGCGCTTATACCGCAGAGTGCAGCGACACAGTGCTCGGCGCAAATGATCCCGCACAGCTTGAGGAGCTTAACAATATTGCAAAAGACAGGGGATATACCTGTTAAGATAATAGTAGAATACAAACTATAGAGTAAAAAGGAGCGATTACAATGAATTTTCACGGAAAAGACATTAAAATCTTTACCGGAAGCTCAAATGTAAATGTAGCCAAAGGAATTGCAGGCAGCCTTGGAGTTCCGCTTGGTAAGAGCGAATGTACTCAGTTTTCTGACGGTGAAATAGCGGTTTCTCTTCAGGAATCTGTAAGAGGCAGCGATTGCTTTATCGTTCAGTCAACTTGCACTCCGGTAAATGACAATTTAATGGAAATGCTTATTATGATTGATGCCATGAAGCGTGCTTCCGCTGCAAGAATTACAGCAGTTATGCCTTACTTCGGCTACGCAAGACAGGACAGAAAAGCTAAGGCAAGAGATCCGATTTCGGCAAAACTTTGTGCTGACATCATCACATCAGCAGGTGCCGATCGTGTGCTTACAATGGATCTTCACGCAAACCAGATTCAGGGCTTCTTTAATATCCCTGTTGACCACCTCTATGGTTCTCCTATCCTTGCTAACTATATGAGAGAGAAAATCGGCGGAAACTTTGATGAATACATCGTTGTTTCTCCTGACCTCGGTTCGGTTACCCGTTCAAGAAACTTTGCGTCTAAGATTGGCACAGGTCTTGCTATTATTGATAAGAGAAGACCAAAGGCTAATGTTTGCGAAGTTATGAACATCATCGGTGACGCAAGAGGCAAAAAGGTTATCCTTGTTGACGATATGATTGACACAGCAGGCACACTTTGCAACGCAGCAAACGCTATAGTTGAAAAGGGCGGTGCTACTGAAGTTTATGCTTGTGCTACACACGCAGTTCTTTCAGGTCCTGCTATCGAGAGAATTAAGAACAGCGCAATCAAAGAGGTTGTTCTTCTTGATACAATCCCTGTACCACAGGAGAAGATGATTGACAAGTTCACAATTCTTCCTGTTGCTCCTACATTTGCAGAGGCTATCGCAAGAATTTACAATGACAAGCCGTTTACACCTGCATTTGGTTAATGAAATAAAAATTAAATAGCGATTATACAGGCGGGTTTCAAATAACCCGCCATTTCGCCGTTAAAAAGGTTTTGGGTTGTAACGACAAACAAACATTTATATATAAACACAAACCATAGTTTATTAGCAGTTATTCAGACTGCACGAGGTATAATAAGAAAATGAGTTTTTTTAATTTAACATTTAACAATAACGAAAATACAGAAATCGTTGATAAATTTATTGACGAATACGCTCAGTGGCACAATACGGGAAAAACTCCCGATATGGGCTCTCTTGATGTAAACTACACTCTTGAACTTCAGAAAAAAAGACTTGATGAAAATAATGTCAGAAAAGAAGTTGTGTTTGATACAAAAGAAAGCTCGTTTAAGCAGGCGCTCAAGTGCTTTACCGTCACCGACAGAGGCGACTACAAAAGTGATGTTGCCTGTAAAGACTATAAGGTGACAGAAACCTTTTTTGTAAATAATAAAAAGAAAAAGAAAAGAAAGAATAAACGCAACTTTTATGCTACCATCACAAGACTTTTAAATCAAAATGCAGGCGGTGCCGTTGCGTGCCCAAACTGCGGCGCTATCAGTGATGTGCAGGACTTACTTACAGGCTGTAAAAGCTGCGGAACAAGATTTATTATTGACGACTTATTTCCTAAGGTTACAAACTTTTATCACATTAAAGACGAGGCAGACCTAATCAGAAAAATACTAAAGCCGTCAATGCTTATATGCGTTCTTGGTATGATAGCCACCGTTATGAGCTATTCTTTGATTTCTAATATTAATAACGGAAACATAGTGCAGGGCAGCGATGACTTTGTATTTCAGATTGTGCAGTGCGTAATTGTAGGATTGATTTATGGCACTGTTTCGGGTTATATTTTGTGGGCGGCTTTTATACTCATATGGATGATGATTGGCGCAATAAAAAGCCTGTTTTTGCTCGTCCCTCATGTAAGGGCAAAAACTCAGCTGCCAAAGGTTATGCGACAGATTGACCCTAACTTTTCGTATGAGTTTTTCATAGGTAAGGTTATAAATCTTATGAAACTTATGATATTCAGCGATGACTACACCAACCTTGCGGCTTATGACGGCAAGCCTATGCAAAACACCTTTAAAGATATTGTGGACATTAGCTATGACGGTACAGTAAGGTATAATACGCTGAAAACAGACGGTAACTACTGCTATGTAGATATTACCGTATATACAACAGTAACAAAGGTTGACGGCGGCGCTCTCAAAAGTTCAAAGGAAAAATTCAGGGTTGTTGTTTGCAAAAATATACACGCAATAGCAAATGCAGGTTTTTCTATAAAGAATGTAAACTGTCGCAGTTGCGGCGGCAGTTTTGACGCTACAAGAGAGCATAATTGCCCTTATTGCGGTAATCCTTACCACCTCGGCAATGACGATTGGGTTGTAATTGAATTTAATAAAGAATAATTTATATAAAGGAAGGTATTTATGTTTGGTAATAAAAAGAGCTTTGGCGGCGGTGTCGAGCTTTTGGTAGTAGGACTCGGAAACCCCGATAAGAAGTACGAAAACACCCGTCATAACGCAGGCTGGCTTGCAATTGACGCAATAGCCGAGAGTCTTGACTGCAAGGTAGACAGAGTAAAATTTAAAAGCTATGTCGGCGAATGTAATATAGCAGGCAGAAAGGCAATGCTTATGAAACCTACCACATATATGAACAACAGCGGTCAGGCAGTGGTAGAGGCGATGAATTTCTACAAAATTTCACCTGAAAATGTGATAGTATTATTTGACGATATATCCCTCGATGTCGGTAAAATGCGTATTCGCTCAAAGGGCAGTGACGGCGGACAGAGAGGAATGAAGAGCATTATATATTTAAGCGGCAGTGATAAGTTCCCACGAGTTAAAATAGGAATCGGCGCAAAGCCTACACCCGAGTGGGATTTAGCGGATTGGGTGCTTTCAAGATTTTCCGACGATGAACAGAAAAAGCTTGCGCAGGTATTTGAAAATGCCGCAAAAGCCGTTGAACTTATGGCAGACGGAAAAATCGACAGAGCAATGAATTTGTTTAATTAACATTTTTATAAAACAATGTTGAAACAATGTTGAAAAAATCGGTAATTATCCCAATTTTTGATAAATAAAAAGTGAACAAAAAATTAAAGCAAGATGAATTATGAAATTTTTAGTTGATGTTTTTAAAAACAGTGAGGTTTTTAACTCACTCGAAAAAGCTGTTGTGCGTGGCGGCAGTGTTTGCGCTACGGGACTTTCCGCCGTTCACAAGGCACATATTATCTATTCGCTGTGTTGCCGCAAGAGCACCACAGCCTTTTGTGTTGCCTCCGACGAGCGAGAGGCGCAGACAATCTGCAATGACCTTGCAAGTATGGGTATGCGTGCTTATTTTTACCCCGAGCGTGATTTTAATTTCAGAGATATTCAGAGCGCCTCAAGAGAGTACGAACACGCAAGACTTAAGGTACTGCTCAAACTCATTGACGGCGAATGTGATGTAGTTGTCAGTTGTATTGATGCAGCGTCGCAGTTCACAGTGCCAAAGGAATTTTTGAGAGACTGTGTTCTGACTTTAAAAGAAGGTCTTGAAATCAGTATAGAAAAAGCCGTACGAACACTTACACTGCTCGGATACGAGCGTTTTGATGCGGTAGAGGGCAGCGGTCAGTTTTCTGTAAGAGGCGGTATTCTCGATTTCTTTATGCCTGATGCCGAAAATCCTGTTCGTGCGGAATTTTGGGGTGATGAAATCACCGACCTTTCTTTCTTTGATATTGATACACAGCGAAGAGGGGAAAAGGCAGGCGAAATCCGTCTTTCACCGTCTGCGGAGGTAATTATTGAGGACAGAACGGTGCTTGCCGACAAAATAGAAAATCTTGCAAAAGGCGTGCGAGGCAAAAAAGCTCCGCAGGTTAAGGAAACACTGCTTTCGGAGGCGGACAGCATCAGGTCGGGTGCAATGCTTTCAAATACCGACAAGTTTATTCCGCTTTTATATGATAAAGCCGAAACCTTATTTGATTATCTCGACAGAGATACTTTGATTTTCACTTCGGAGTTTAACAATATTTCAGAGCGTGGCAGAGCAATGGACTTCAGAAATGAAGAAACCGTAAAATCCGCCTTTGAGGACGGCATTCTTTGCAGAGGTCTTGACAAGTATTCACTCACTTTTGCGGAATGTGTTGATATTTTTACTTCTCACGGCATTGTTATGCTTGAGGGCTTTGTGCACGGTTCAACAACAATTCCGCTCAGAAAAATAGTATCGTTTTCTGCAAAACAGCTTTCTGTATGGAACGGCTCATACAAACAGCTTGAGGAGGACTTAAACGGTATGCTCACTGCAGAAAGCTGCGGTGTTGTGCTTGCGGGAACGGACAAGGCGGCAAAAAACCTTTGTGATTCGCTTAGAAATGACGGTATTCCCGCACAGTATGCCGATAAGTTGTCGGAAATAAAGGAAAACGCATTATTTGTATTGCCCGGTACTTTGAGCGCAGGCTTTGAATATCCGCTCGAAAAATTCTTTATTATCACACAGGGGCATATTTCGTATGTGCCGAAAAAGAAAGCAAGAAAGAAAATATCAAAGGACAGCCGGGAGGTTTACAGCCTTTCGGAGCTTTCGCAGGGCGATTATGTGGTACACAGCGTTCACGGTATAGGTATTTTCGGCGGTATCCGTAAAATTGATACCCACGGAATTGTAAAAGACTACATCAAGATTGAGTATGCAAAGGGCGATGTTCTTTATGTGCCCGTAACTCAACTTGATATGGTTGCAAAATATATCGGCCCGTCCGAAAACAGTCGTGTAAGGCTTAATAAGCTCGGCTCGCAGGATTGGCAGAAAGCAAAGTCAAGAGTAAAAGCATCTGTAAAGGACATTGCAAAGGAGCTTATTGCACTTTATTCCGCAAGAATGAAAGCAAAGGGCTATGCTTTTTCACAAGATAACGAATGGCAGCACGATTTTGAGGCTAAGTTTGAATACGAAGAAACTCCCGACCAGCTTAGGTGCTGTGATGAAATCAAGACAGATATGCAGAAAACCTCACCGATGGACAGACTTTTGTGCGGTGATGTAGGTTTTGGCAAAACAGAGGTGGCACTGCGAGCGGCATTTAAGTGCGTTGCGGATTCAAAACAATGCGCATTGCTTTGCCCGACAACAATTCTTGCGTGGCAGCATTATCAAACCGTTTGCAAGAGATTTGAGGGCTATCCGATAAGAATTGAATTGCTGTCACGATTCAGAACGGCAAAACAGCAGAAAGAAACCATTGAAAAGCTAAAGCGTGGAGAGGTAGATTTGGTGGTCGGCACGCACAGACTTGTGCAAAAAGATGTGGAGTTCCGTGACCTCGGACTTGCAATCATTGACGAGGAACAGCGCTTTGGCGTGGCACAAAAGGAACGCTTTAAGGAGCTTTGCAAAAATGTTGATGTTCTTACTCTTTCGGCTACACCTATTCCAAGAACTCTCAATATGGCAATGAGCGGTTTAAGAGATATGAGTGTAATCGAGGAAGCGCCACGAAACCGTCAACCTGTACAGACTTATGTTCTTGAACATGACGATGCGGTAATTAACGAGGCTATCCGCAAGGAACTGAGAAGAGGCGGACAGGTTTTCTACCTGCATAACGATGTTGCGACTATTGAATCCTGTGCCTCAAGAATTCTTGAGGCTGTGCCCGAGGCAAAAATAGCCATAGGTCACGGCAAAATGAAAGAGCACGAACTTAGCGAAGTATGGCGAATGATGATTGAACAGGAAGTAAATGTATTAGTATGCACCACTATAATAGAAACGGGTGTTGACCTGCCGAACGCAAATACGCTAATTATAGAAAATGCGGACAGAATGGGACTTTCACAGCTGCATCAGCTAAGAGGACGAGTAGGCAGAAGCAACCGCAGAGCCTATGCTTATCTTACATTCCGCAAAAACAAAGTGCTTACAGAAATTCAGCAAAAGCGCCTTGCCGCTATCAGAGAATTTACCGAATTTGGCAGCGGATTTAAAATCGCAATGCGAGATCTTGAATTAAGAGGCGCAGGAAACATTATGGGTGCTCAACAGCACGGACATATGGAATCTGTCGGATACGATATGTATCTTAAGCTGTTGGGCGAGGCAGTAAGCGAAGAAAAGGGCGAAGCCGCACAGTCTGCCGACCTTGATTGTCTTATTGATATTTCGGTAAATGCGCACATTCCGGAGAGCTATGTAGAAAGCCTTACTCTCCGACTTGATGTATATCGCAGAATCGCCGATATACGCAACAAAGAGGACAGCCTTGATGTTAAGGACGAACTCAAAGACCGTTTCGGCGAAATTCCCGAATCCGTGCTCGGACTTATTGATATTGCGCTTATAAGAAACTGTGCAAACGCAATGGGTATTTACGAAATCAGGCAGACGGATACCAATGTTTTACTGTTTGTCAAAGAGATAAAATCGCCGAAGGTTATAGAACTTCTTTCAAGGCTCAACGGCAGAGCAATGCTGTCTGCGGGCAACAAACCGTACATTACAATAAGATGCGGCGGCGGTTCTTCGCTTGATATGCTCAAAAAAGTATTCAAAATCTGATAGTTGTCTGAAAATTTTGCCGAAAAAGCAATAAATTTTAGAAAATATATAGACAATGCAAATTTTTTTGTGTATAATCATAAAGTACGCACCCTGTCATTTTACGGGTGAAATAGAATTTTTTAAGGACGGTAAATATTATGAAACCATATGCAAAGATCGGTTCATTGTTGCTTGCACTGATTATTGCTGTTGCAGCGGTTGGCTGCACTCCAATCAGCCTTAATGCAGAATGGGCTTACAGGACAGATAAAGTAGAATTGCCAATCGGCGTTTACAGCTACTCGCTTAAAACAGCTTACTCACAAGCTCAAAATTATGCGTCGAAACTTGCTTCATATGATGAGGCATCCGATTCATGGCTTGACCTTGAGATTACAGACGATGACGGCGACAAGGCGATTGCAAGAGATTGGATCAAAAACGAGGCAGAAACAATGTGTCTTAATTACATTGTGACTGACAACCTCGTTGAGGAGCTCGGCATTGATATGAGCGGCGCTACCGCAGATTCGGCTAAAAAAACAGCCGAGGAATATTGGACAGTAGGCCCTTACGCTTCATACGGCTACTATATGCCTTATAAAGACCAGTACGAGCCTTACGGTGTTTCTTTTGAAAGCTTTGAATATTGCACAACACTTTATAACACAAAATACACAGCAGTATTTGAAAAGCTTTACGGTGAGGGCGGTTCAAAAGAGGTAAAGGATGACGAATTTATTTCATACTTTACAGAAAACTATACAGACTATAAGTATATAAAAGCAAATCTTTATGAGTCAACAACCGACGAGTCAAACAACAGCAAAGATGCAGCGCTTTCCGACGAAGACGCAAAGAAGATTACAGACGAGTTTGACGGTTACGCAAATGAACTTAATAACGGTACTTCTTTTGACGATATTGTAAATAAGTACAAGACAGCTAACTCACTTACAGACGATCCGTCAACATCAGCTGTAGAAAACCTTAAAAGCAGTTCACTCGGCGATGAGCTTAAGACAGCTCTCGGCGAAATGAAAGCGAACGAGGCTAAGACAGTTAAGGTAGGTTCAGGCAATACAGCAGTTTATTACCTTATCTATAAGGGTGACATCAACTCAGACATTGACAGCTATGTTTACGATTCAACACAGCGCAACAAATTGCTTGCAGATATGAAAAAAGACGAGTTTGCAAAGTATGTTGATGACCTTGCACAAAAGACCGATTGTGAAAAGAATCAGTCTGTACTTGACCAGTATAAGCCTGAGCTTTACTTTGTAAAGCCTGAAAGCTCATCTTCAAGCTCAAACTCTTCAAGTTCAAGCTCTTCAAGTTCATCTTCTTCAAACTAAAAATTTAAAACCCAAAATGCCACACAGCCTTTGTGTGGCATTTAGTGCAGATATTTTCAACCGATTAATAACCTTTTAAATATATGAAAGGAGTCAACAGTATGAAAAGAAAAATAATTGCTTTAATTTCCGTACTTGCACTCAGTTTTTCTGTATTTGCTTTTTCGGTAAGTGCGGTTGAAGGCGAAGAAAGCGGCGGAGAAATTATTGAAACCGAGCCTGCTCCCGAGCCGGAACCGACATATGCTCCCGAGCCCGAACCGGAGCCTACAGAACCTTATTATGAAGAGCCTACTTACAGTTATGATGATAAGCCATACTACAGCGACGGCGACGATGTATATGTAGGCGGCGGTCAGTCAACATATACTGTACCCGAAACCACTGCGCCTCCTGCACAGATGTATTCTGTAAGCAAAGATACTATTGACGATAAAACGCTTTCACAGAGCGATTGGAACGATATTTCCGCAAATCTCAAAAACGCATCTCTTACCGACAGCGACGGCGATGATTTCAACTTTATCAAGAAAAACACAAGTAAATCCGATAACGGACATTGGATGCTTTATGCAGGTATTGTGTGCTTGATTTTAAGTGTTGCAGGTATTGTTTACTTTATTATTGCTACAGTAAAGAGCCGTGGCAGATACAAATTTGCTCTAGCAACAGGTAAAGCAGGCAAAACCAAAAAGAGAAAATTTGACACCGCAGATGTAGAACTTCCAAAGCAGGATGTATCAAAAGGCGGTACAAAATTTAAGCATTAATTAAAATTTTATCCCGATAAAGTGCGACTTTATCGGGATTTTTGCTTTAATTTGGGTAAAATAACAGTTGAGAGATAGACTTAAAAATTTAGGTCAAGCCTTTTTAAAGGCTT
>ENA-OPET01000368-OPET01000368.1-human-gut-metagenome-genome-assembly--contig:-NODE-368-length-12207-cov-2.229510_pt1 | contig 12207 bp, 16 predicted proteins | sample MGYA00241641_ERZ501545 | MGnify/ENA primary metagenome ERZ501545 (study PRJEB25962, sample SAMEA2042391) | human gut metagenome | biome: human gut; feature: human-associated habitat; material: faeces... | reverse complement strand
CCGCAAAGCCCCAGCAGCCCGAAAAACCGAAGGTCGATGTTTCCGGCGTTGCCGTTGGAAGCGCTGTGGCTCACGCTAAGTTCGGCATTGGCAAGGTGATCGAGCTGAACAGGGGATATGTGACCGTCCGCTTTGAGCAGGGCGAGAAGCGCTTTATTTTCCCCGATGCGTTTGAATCCGGATTTTTGAAAGTACAATAAGCCAAAAGAGGCCCTCCGTATCATTTTCTCGATACGAAGGGCCTTGCCTTATGTATAGGATTTTTTGTATTCTATTCAACTGTTTTGAAAAAATATCGTAAGTTTTCAGCTTCTCTCAGTGTTGATTATATATCAATTAAGTCGGTATATATGATTTCAGCAACTCCGCTACGGATACTATTCATCCGTCGAACCCACTCCATTTGATTTTCAGCTTTTAGTGCTTCGGTTACATCTTCTTTTTTGGTAAGTTCCGTTATCAACCGAGAAAACAGCTTCTCCGCTTGCCCTTCAATATCGGCGAGGTAGCTGTTCAGTTTACCACTTGTCAGTAAGTTATAATACAAAATTTTGTGGTGCTGTTTAAGATACCTTGCGTGCCTCTGTCCCCCACTAACAAACGGGTGCTGCTATGACTCCTCCTTTGGCAAGCTACCCACGGAAAATAGTGTTTCCAATAAGCTTATAATAGATTTCTCTTTCTTAGTCAAGACATATTATTTTGATTCGTTTGTTGCACTTGACAAAATTCAATTTTTGTGATATTATAATAGACAAATAATCCAATGTAGAGGAGAGACTTATATGGACATTTTTCTTGGCAAAATTTCTCATGACATTAAACAAAAAATTTATGAATGCATATTCCAAGCACTTTGTGAAGACCGTCAAGAAGCGGATGCATATATGGGACTTAAAACACATGTGTCCGGTCCCTTCCTGAACTGGGATTTAATATACCGAAACCTTATTAATGCTTTTGGCGATGATAATGTCAGCGTCAAGTGGTCTACAACAGTACGAGGAATGTGGACTGTATTATTGCTCTATGATGTAGAAAGCGGATTACTTATTTCTTTTATGAGGGATACTCGCCTTGAGGCAATTAAACATTTGAAAGCGGAAAAACAGCCGCAATATATCCGTTCGCTAATTGCCTTGAACGACGAACTTCAAGCTACCAATAAACAGCTCACACTTTCAAATGATGTAACAAGCTCTGAGTCGCAAAACGGAACTGAGTTGATGAAAGTTCTTGACAACTTGTGTTCAGGTTTCGATTGCCCAATAGAGCATCACGAACTTCATCATGCTCTTGTTTGTTTTTCGAGCAAGTACGGAACATTGAGTTCTCTTCAAGCTTATATTTTAGATTGCGATTTGGATATTGTAGAACAACAAAACTGGCTTGATATGACTAAGCCTGTGATGAGTAACGAAATTGAGACTGCTAAGCAGGAGCATAACAAATCAACAATCACTCTGAAATCGAAAGCTACTGATCGTTTGAAAGAAAAAGGATTGGTCGCCTTAAAGGAAAAGAAAAAAGAAAAACAAGCATAATCCCCCATTCTGAAAGCGAGCGTAATAATTATGAAATTATTTAATGGTAATCGGCTGAAATCAGCACGTCAATATAGAGAGCTTACAGTTGAGGAATTGGCACAAAAAATCAATGTAAGCAAGCAGACCATATCACAATATGAAACTGGAAAGATTGAAAATGTTCCTTTTGATAAAATACTTTCTATTTCAAATGTTCTGAATTTCCCATATAAATACTTTGCGCAGGAAAATCGTTTGAAGCTTCAAACAGGAGCAACCTATTTCCGTTCTCTTATGAAAACAAGTAAGAAGTACCGACTGGCACAAGAAATTAAGATGGAGCACATTGCTGCTATCTATTCCTTTTTGAATGAATATGTTACATTTCCTGAACTTAATTTGCCTGATCTGAGCGAAGAAACTCTTTCACCAACCGAAGTTGCAAAAGTATTGCGAGAATATTGGAAACTTGGAGATAAGCCAATAGAAAATCTTATGAGTACTGTGGAGCAAAACGGAATTGTTGTTACTACTTTCGCTACTGATACTGATGACATTGACGCATTTAGTCAATATGTCGATGTGAATGGGACAGATGTCTATCTGATCGCTCTTTCCAGTAACAAAGAGTCTGCTTCTCGAATTAATTTTGACATTGCGCATGAGTTGGGACATATTCTTTTGCATGAATGGAGTGAAGATGAAGAAGTTCTTACACGTGAGGAATTTAAGGCAAAAGAAAAGGAAGCGAATGAATTTGCTGCTGCTTTCTTAATGCCCGAAACATCGTTTGCAGCTGATGTAGAGTTGGATCCACAAAACTTAGACTATTACAAACAGATTAAGCGCAAATGGAAAGTGTCTATTGCCGCAATGCTTTACAGAAGTTGCGATCTTGGCATTATCACTCAAGGTCAATACCAGTATATGATGCGTATAATGCAAAACAAGGGATGGCGGAAATCAGAGCCACTTGATAATACAATGAAAGCGGCAAAACCGGCATTGTTTTCAGATGCCGTTGATCTTCTTCTTGACAATAAAGTTTTTACACAAAAAGAATTCGTTGACGAATTAAGCGAAATGGGACTTGCTATGAATCCGAGCGAATTGGAAGTTTTACTCAATCTGTCAAAGGGAACGCTATCTGTTCAAAATACAGAGCCTGTGAAAATGGTGATTCTTAAGCCAAAGGAGTGATTAATAATGCTGATTGATGAAATTGTGGATTTTTGTGATACAAAGTACCGAAATAGCAAATGTAATAGATGTGATAATTGTAGTTATGGAGATAATTGTCCAGGGAGCTGCGAAAGGTGTTTACATTATATTCATACGCCTACTTCGGCACCTGCACCAAGAAAATATGACTGTAGCAACATGGCTTGTTATTACACTTGCAAATATTCATATAAATATATGTCCGAACTTATTAATGCGTTTTCGAATTTAAAAGATTTGAAATATAAGTCACATATAAAAGTAATGTCTGTTGGCTGCGGTCCATGTACTGATTTATTCGCACTGGATTTTTTAAGACAGGATGGTGTATTCAAATTTGATTCTGTCGAGTTTCGTGGTATTGATCCAGCTAAAGATGTATGGTTTGATATTCACGAGCAAATAAAGAGATGTAGCCCTTCAATCATTATACCCAAATTTTATTACAAAGATGTAACGAAACTTATCGATGTAATCACAGAAGTCCAATAGATTCCCGATTTGATTGTCTTTCAATATGTGTTTTCGGATATGGAAAAGCACTGCGATTCAGTTCGCCTACATGAATTCATTTCCAAGTTAGCAACATTTGTAAATGACGCTATGAGGAAAAATACATATATAGTCTTGAATGATATTAATCTTTCAACCCAAATGGGAGGTGGGCGTGAGCTCTTTGATGAACTGGCTGACCAAATAAATAATGCAAACAAAAGACGCTTACATTTTAAGAATAATAACAAACCCAATCACTACAATTACGGAGAAGAATATAAGGACAATTCATTGATAGTCGCAAATCCGCAATTTGTAAATGAATATAATCCGTATGATTCATGCGCAAGTGCTCAGATGATAATAAAGAAGGTAAAATAGATGATTATAAGTGCCAGCCGACGAACAGATATACCAACATATTATTCGGAGTGGTTTTTTAACAGACTTAAAGATGGGTTTGTTTATGTAAGAAACCCTATGAATATCCATCAGATAAGTAAAATACCACTTTCTCCCGATGTAGTTGACGGGATAGTTTTTTGGACAAAGAATCCCACACCAATGTTAAATAGATTGGATGAACTCAACCAATATATTTACTATTTTCAATTTACTCTGAATTCATATAGTGTGGATGTTGAGCCCAATATTCCGTCAAAAAACAATATAGTAATTCCGACTTTTCAAAAACTATCCCAAAAAATCGGGAAGGACAAAGTAGTGTGGAGATACGATCCGATTTTTTTCAATCAAAAATATACATTGGGTTACCATGTAAAATATTTCAGAATGCTCGCTGATAAGCTTGCCGGATATACAGAAAAATGCACGATCAGTTTTATTGACTTATATAGAAATACGCAAAGAAATATTTCGCCTCTTAACATCCAAGTTCCGACAGAAATCCAAATCGAACAACTTGTAACACAGTTCTCTGAAATTGCTGCACAATATGGGATTTACATCGATACCTGTGCAGAAAAAATTGACCTTGATAAATTCGGAATTAAGCATGCCCATTGTATTGATAAAGATCGCCTAGAACGAATCGGGCAATATACACTTGATATTGATAAGGACAAAAATCAACGCACTGAGTGTGGATGTTTTGCAAGCATCGATATAGGAACATATAACACCTGCAAAAATGGCTGCTTGTATTGTTATGCCAATTTCAGTCAAAAGGCAGTATGCAATAACTTTGGACTCCACGATCCAACATCTCCGCTACTATTTGGTACAATTGGAGACGATGATGTTATAAAGGAGAGAGAAGTACATTCATGCCGAAATTGTCAAATGAATTTGTTTTAATATTAATGGAACTGCGAGATTTAATTATTTAGCAAAAAATATAGTCCGCATAGACTTATATCTAATAATCAATCAAGTTAAACAAATCACACGGAAATTTATATGATGAGTGAAAATGCTCTGCTGAGTAATAAAGACACATATGTGTCAAATACAGTTTCTGGTCACATGATTGACAATTCATGTATTTTGAAGCCAAATAATATAATACATACGGTCAATGGTACTTGTTGTGGATAACCATAATAAAAATATAAGTAAAATGAAGCGCCCACAGGTTCGTTTTGAATCTGTGGGCTGCGTCTTAAGAATATATTAACTCTGCATTCACAATCTCCATAGCGGCATTTCGGATATTGTTCATTTTCCCGACCCACGCCATTTGATCAGTGGCTTTAAGATTCTCATCGATACCTTGCTTATCAGCCATATCTTTAACCAGCCGTGAAAACATTTCTTCCGCTTGTTCGTCAATGTCGGCAAGATAGGCATTTAATTTGCCTGAAGTTAAATAGTTATAATAGATGACTTTGTGGTACTGTTTTAAGTACCGTGCGTGTTGTTGTCCCCAAATGCCGATAGATTTCTGTGCTTCTTCGGTAAGTGTCAAGTTTGGAAGCAGATAATCTCCAACCTGAGTATATGTACCACCCACCTGTTCAAATAATGATTTTTCCATAGTGTTTTCCTCCTGTGTTTTATTGTGTTTTCATTTTACAGAAAATCAGGAAACAACACCAATGTGCCGATTTTGGAGTATAGCAAAACACCGCCTTAGAACTTAATCTAAAGCGGTGTTTTCTGTTTGTATCAGAGTGAACATTTAACGGCGAAGCCGCCTGCAAAAAAGTAGGTGTTCGTCCAATACCTGTTTGGTGGAGATGATTCGGACACGGAGAAAGTCACGGTTTAAAAATACTTGTGTCTGCCGAGTGAATTAAAAGGCTTTTAAGGAGTGTGATAAATACCTATATAAATACTATAAATTTGAATATCCTTAACTCACCAATTTTCGGCAAAACAAAAGGATATTGCAAGGCAGTTAAAACTGCCTCCCCCACATCTCACGCTTAGTGCGTGGTGTGGTGTTTTGGCTTGCAATATACTTTTTGTTGCCGAATTTTTTGTCTATATATATTTTTACACTTTTGCGTGGAAAAGCACGGAAGATTTTTCCATTTTGCTGTTATATAATGTAAAAAGAGGGTGAAACAAGGCAGGTGATTGATATAGATAAAAATCAACAAAAACGCACAACATTAAACGGAGTTTATGAAACAATGAGCGAAATCATAGGCTTTGACAATGTGGTAAAACTGTATGAAAACTTTAAAGGGAGTCAGATAAACTTTCCTACCCGACTTTTTTCTAAGGAATTTGTCCTTGAAGAAGCACTCAAGGCATATGACGGAACATCGGAATCAATCAATCTGATTGCGACAAAATACTCGTATTCGGAACGAACAATCAGAAAACTATTAAAAAATCATTTAAACTCAATTTAAGCAAATCAGCTTAAATCATATTTTTATTCTTAGGAGGAATTTTAGTGTTACAAATTATCATCTCAATCATAGGTTTAATTATTGCAGTATTTGTTTTTGCTTTGATAGCAGACAAGTTTCCGTCCATTACAAACTGCATACCATTGGCAATATTCATTTTTGTACTTTTATGGGGAGCAAGTATTTGTATTTCCTATATAGCGTGGTGGATTGGAATAATTGTAGCTATTGTCGCTCTGATTGTTTACATAATAAAAAAGAAAAAGCCTCTGCAAATGGACAACAACGAACCAATTGACAATAATCAGGAGGATAATAATGAATCTAAATGAATTTTTACAAAAAGAAAACTGTGAAAAAAAATTTAATATATGTGTGGGCAACATAAAAGTTTCAAATGAAAGAAATTTATACAATGCTTTAAGAAAATGGTATAAAAGCCTTGCAAAATCAGCACAAAACTCGTTTGATGAGGGTTATAAATCCTATAATAACTGTGAGGACATTATTTCTAAAGCAGAAGATGATTTTAAAAGCAGTATGGCAATTGTTGTTGAAGATTTGAAAGATACCTTTATAAATTTAGGTGAATATGATTATGACACCAATGCCGTTTCTGAACTAATCGAATCCGCAGGTTGCACAGAAATATTTGAAGAAAGATTTTGCTCTGTTGCCGAAAAAGTGTATTCTATTATGGGTGATGTTGAAGCTCAGAGAGAATACAGAGAACAAAGAAAAGAAAACAGAGGTCGTTGGCAGGGTGCTACTATAGGTGAAAATGCCATAACTGCAATAAGCCATCAAATTGATGTCGGTGCTATGAATATGGCGAGTGGTGCGGCACATAGTGTTGCAAATGCTGTCGGCAACTTTTTCACCGAAATGCAGGCTGAATCAGACCTGAAGAAATTATTCAAAAATAATGAAGTTAAGATTTTACTTTCTGAGGGTGTGTATTACTCAGCATATTCCGTAATTGAGGTATTTATGCAAACAGTCGGACAAGATTATGACTGGGGATATGTTGAAGATTGCGACAGCGAAAAAGCACAAAGATTGATAAATAACCTCAAAAGCAATTCAATTGCTTCAGAGAATATTTCAAAAATCTGCATAGATGTACTTTCTCTTAATCCGTATAACATTGAAATATATGATTACTTATTAAAAAATTACGGTGATGACGGAAGTTTGAGTACATTGGCAGAATACTTCGACATAGACGGTTTTTCTGCAATAAAGGAATCTATGGCACTTGACTATGTAAAAAAGAATCAGGGTACAACAGAAGAAGATGCCGTTAAAGCTAAACACGATTTAATCGAATATTGCAAAAACATAAGACTTGACATTACAGATGAGTCCGAATGTATTACATACATAAATTCCGTACTTGATGATTTTGATTTAAAATATCGAACAGTTGACGGTGTGGTCTGTGAAACAAGAGAAAGTGCTGATTTTTCAAGAAGCGAATTACCTGATATACTTGAATTTATGAAACAAATTCAGCCTTTAAAATCAAATCCGATATTGCCGTATGAAAATGACCTGTTAGCAAAGAAAGAAAAATTTATCAACACATTTTCTTCTGAGGTTTCTAAAAAGCATTTAGAAACTATCAATACATATCTAAGTGATTTTGATAAACAATTTTGTAAAACAAAATTATTTTCAAGCGTTCCAAGAAAGCAAGCGGCAAAAGATAGAGCTTTATCATATGCAAAAGGACTTCGATATTCTACAATTGAGGAGTTTGACAGAGAATACGAAAAATATAAAGATTTTATTATAAAAAATCTTGGCGTAAACATTGATGAAGCTGTTGAAGCAAAAGAATATCTTGAGAAAAAGAGGAAACGCTTGTCAAGTCCATACGGTGGCATAGGCGGATTCGGTGGTTTCTTCCACAAAAGAAAGTAATGCAATTTTTTAGTAAACGCATATATTTGCAAAAAGTGTATATAAAAAATAAATAATTTTTCACCATCTGAAAATGCACTCACCAAAAGGCGGTGGGTGCATTTTTGCATAAATAAATGACAGAAAGGAGCAGAACAATGGAAGCACTTTGGTTTGTACTTGGTTTTGCGGTAACAACAACCGTTGTACTCGCAACAGAAAAACTCATCATAAAAAATTAATTTGGAGGAAAAAATATGTTTGGACTTATTATGGCACTTACAACAAAAGTAGCGGTAGAAATGTTTGCAACAGGTGCAGGAACTGCTATTACACTTCTCTGCACAGGTACAAAGCTGAGGAAAAGAAAATGATTGAAATATTTACACCTGATGATATATTAAAAATCAAGGACTGTTACATTGCCAAGTATATCAAAAATCTTTTCACAAATCTTCTGACACAAACATCTGATTGTTCGCTTGAAACAGTCGGAGGTATTTTTTATGTTGAAAATGAAAAAGACTTTGACGATTACAAAAGTTTTGGTTTATCCTCAAAAATAACAGAAAGCAGATTTGAATGGATTGACTTGATAGGCAATGATTTTCTTGACGGATGTATTGTTCTTGACAATGACAGGGCAATAAACATTGTCGGCAAAGCTGACTATTTTAAAAAAGGAGTATTGAACTATGAGTATAGCGAACACAATTGAAACAAACAGCACAGTAAAAACAACAGCGGTCTTTTCCAAAAACAGAAAAGACCGCTATTTGTTGAAAGCAGAATGGGACAGCAACAAAAAGTCGCTTGCAATAATAATGACCTATCCCTCATCTGCCGATGAATTGATTTTTGACCAAACAACCATGCTTGTCAGAAACGGAGCGGTAAAAAATGATTTCGGCTCCGTTTCAATAATCAATCTCTTCTCATCAATCGACAACCCTTTGCCTAAAACAGACAAAACAAACACTTCTTTTGTAATGAGAGAATGTGACAATGCAGATGTAATAATAGTTGCATATGGCAGGAATCCAACTCCCTGCGGTTTATGAATATTTGTCTATTATGTTTAAGTTTCGTTTTAACTTTGCCCCACTGTGCTGCAATCAAACCGCTGTTGATACATTTTTCAACCTACTTTGAACATTAAGGCAAGTTCTGCACCTGCCTTAATGTTCTGATATTGTTTTTTATATGTTTTTTTGAGATTGCTTGTTTACAAAATCAAAAAATTCTTTGCACAAGCAAGCGGCATGTTTATCAAGTTTACACTTGCAAAAATTCGCAATGTATAAAGGAATTTCTTTATAGTAAGCTTCTGCGATGCTTCCTGCCATTGCAGCTATTGTGTCTGAATCACTTCCGTATGAAATTGCAAGTTTTATAGCTGATTCAAAGTCAGTGCTTTCTAAAAAAGCAGCAACTGCCAAATGAACTGTATCCTGACAAGTTACACTATAATTACTTTTTTCACGCAATACTTCAACCGAAAAATCAAGTTCTGAATAGCCAAATTCTCTGATAATATATTCTTTAATTTCATCTTTAGATTTTCCGTTTCTCGCAAGAAAAATTGCAGCCGCTATACACATTGCTCCTTTCTCGCCCTCAGGATGATTATGGGTTATGTCAGCAGATAATTTTGCAAAACGCATAGTTTCTTCCATAGTGTCAAAAAACCACCCAACGGGACTTACTCTCATTGCAGAACCGTTTCCAAAACTGTTATAAGGTTCGTATTCATCAATCAGATAGGCTTTGTTGCACCATTGCCAAAAACTAAATCCGTATCCCAGTGGTTGATTTTTATATTTTCTGCAAACATAGTCAACCATTCTTTTCACTAACTTGTCTTTAAAGTAATCATCATTTTCATAATCATTCAGATCATGCAACAACCAGTCAGCAACAGCAAGGGTCAACACAGTGTCATCAGTAAAATGGCTACCGTCTCTGAACAAATCAATTTCTGAAATATTATTGTATTTCTTCTTTTCAAACTCAAATGTTGAACCTAAAATATCTCCGCAGATTGCGCCGAAAATATTATTGTTTGTCCTACAGGCATAACAAATACCTGAGCAATTATTATATATCATAGAATTTTTCAAGTTTAGCTTTTAGATATGAATTTTTCATTAACTCGTTATACAATTCTTCCTTACTAATTATATAAATATTTGTGCCGACATATTCTTTTCTATATTTATCAATATCCTCGTCTTTCCATTTTCCTGAAAAAAGATAGATTTTATCATAACTCTTTTCATCATTATATTCATTTGATTTTTGACCTGGCAGGTTATAGGATTTCTATTTACGCTTACAAAGCTAAATTCATAATTTTGTTTGTTAATTTTACAGGAAGAGGGCAATAAAATATATCCCTCTTTATAATGCCTTTCATAAATAAACTGACTAACGAGGTCCTCCAACTCCATATAGTTTAAACTCGTTACAAAATTATCTTGATTTAACAAGGGCTTAGGGATATTAAATTCCGTAGTCTTGGATGCTCTTTCATAAGATGCAATTATCATAATTTTTAATTTATTATTTGCAACTCTCTGAATGGTAGAATGATATCTTTGTGAAAATCTTCCAATTATATCAGATGGTAATTCTTCTTCATTTTCAAATTCAAACCATTCCTTTACATTACATCCCCATGATAGCCTATTAGCACCATTAACAGAAAATCTTTGAATATACTTTGCCTTGCCATCAACTCTGCCTAAATAGAAATGAGAATTTTTCAGACGCATTATCACTAAATCGCCGTCAGCAATGTTTTGGTACATTTTAAGTGCGGACTTATATGATTCTTTGTATTGAGGACGGTCTATTTCAACCATTGATTCATACTTTGCTTTGTTTTCTTCAGTAATCTCTTCGTTGTCTGCAATTTCGTCAATTATTTTTGTCGCCCAACCCATACCAAAAATATTATTTTTAATGCATTCTTGTTGAAAAGGTAAAACCTCAGATGAATATCTTTCATCCTTAGGAAATGGCATAAGATTAATAATCCAGCAGTTAATTTTGTTTAAATTAATTTGTTTCATCAATAATTACTCCTTTTTATTCATAATTTTTCTTAGCAAAATCAATATCAGCCTTAATTTCATCAACAAGGCTTTGCGGAAAAATGACCTTGATATGCCTTGAATATTTCAGTGCCCACATTTTCATGGCAATCGGGTTTACCTTGACTGTCACCGTGACCTCATCGCTTGTAACGTTTTCGGGAATTGTTATGCTTTTCAATGATATACAATACATAAAAGCAAAATCACCTATGCTTGTTACGCCATCAGGAATGATATAAGATGTATCTTTTTCCCCTTCCGGATATTTAATAAGTACGCTTTTGGACTTGTCGAACAATACACCTCCACAAGACAAATAATTGGAATTACCCTCGCTTACATTTATGCTTTGCAACGAATTACATCCTGCAAAGGCATAATTTTCAATGTTTATTACACCGTTTGGTATTGTTATGTTTTCCAAGGTTGTGCATCCAGCAAAAACCTTATCCCCAATGCTTATCACACTGTCAGGAATTGTTATGCTTTTCAGTGCGTCACAACCCCCAAAAGCATCTTTTCCGATGCTTGTTACACCGTCAGGAATTGTTACAGTCACATTTTCTTCTACTCCCGACATTCTGCACTTTGTCAGAACACCGTTCTGAATTTCAAAATGCGGAGTACACATACAATCACCTCATAATAAAAGTATCATTATTTTACATAATAGTCAATCAGTTTTCTTTTATTTATGTGTTTATTTTAACAAGACAGATGAACCAAAAACAGGACATCCGTTATAAATTCTGATTTTGAAAAATGAAACGCTTATTTTTAAAAATGAAACGGTCAAAAAGTTTTGTGTCAGAATAAAAAATCGGCTCTAAAAACACACTCAACGGCTGCTTTTTTTATAACAACCCAGCCGTATTTTTTATTCACTCTGACACTTTACTAATCGGCAAAAATGCCGTAAATACTGATTACAAGCCGTTTTTAAGAGATAAAAATGAACCGCAATTAAGATACGCTTTGTATCAAAATTGCGGTTCTTATTTGGTGGAGATGAGGGGAATCGAACCCCTGTCCGAAAAGTATTTGCCAAGGCTTTCTACGAGCGTAGTTGTCGTTTTAAAATTCCCTTACCGCAGCACCCGACAACAGGTTATACGGCTCGGTAGCCTCTAATGTGTGATG
>ENA-OPET01000366-OPET01000366.1-human-gut-metagenome-genome-assembly--contig:-NODE-366-length-12243-cov-6.587955_pt1 | contig 12243 bp, 16 predicted proteins | sample MGYA00241641_ERZ501545 | MGnify/ENA primary metagenome ERZ501545 (study PRJEB25962, sample SAMEA2042391) | human gut metagenome | biome: human gut; feature: human-associated habitat; material: faeces... | reverse complement strand
CTATGATGGTACCGATTCATGCGCTATAGTGGTACCGATTCGCCGATACTGTCAGGAGGAAACAACTTGATGATGATATTAGTAAAATGTAAAAGTATCCAAGGACTATATTGTTTATTGAAGCGGAATCTCTCCTAATCCGCCTTTCAATAAAGTATTTGTCTTGTGCTATAAAAACTCAACAGCACAATTATTAATTGCAGTTCGACCTCCATATTTTCATTCGATTGTTCAAAGTATTGCATATTTCCTTACCCCTCATTGTCAGATTCTGCACGAGGATGCTTTCTATTGCTCCTGATACAGACACATTAAATTTCATCATACGTTGGGTTAGACATGAAGCATTTTCCATCTTACACATCAAAGGTACTGTACAATAATCAATGGCTATGTAGTTGTTGGAATATATACTAATTAGGCGAAATTGCTCCACATCTTTAAAATAGATTGTTCGATATGTTCTCTTGCGCTGTTCGTAAATGTCAAGCCTATCGTCATGGATTATCAAAAATGGTATATATGAGTAGTTATGTTATACAAAGTCATCATAAACATAAACATAAACATTCCGCCACAACCAAAAAACACCATGCTTCCTATACCGCCAAATACTTTTCAGAAAAGAATGTCAGTGACAAGTAAAGATGAAAACGAATACTCAATGTATATTCTCATTTCAAATTTTGAGATATTCTATTGGGGAAAACTTTTCCATTTCCATTATGATATTCAGCATCTTAACGACTTGGAGACTGGTACATTCGTTGACGGTTTCGGAAGAGCCTCTGTTCGGGCTACGCCGACAAGTTTTCCCACTTCTACACCCGGCAACAAGTAGCAGAAATCGTCGAATTTCTGGATGAACCATAAAAAAACACCCTGGAAGGGAATGCATACAACACACTATGCATATCCCTTTCAGGGTGAGTTTATTATAGGAATTCCTTGATTTAAAATGCTACACGATTTCTTGTAAACTTATCAAGAAAAGTTCGAACCTTGCCTTTATTATCGCTCTTATCCAAATCTTCTTCATAAGCAGATTGCAAAGAAAGCCAAAAAGAAGCAGGAATGCCCAAAAAACGTTCTAAAGAAGAAGCTATCTCAGGACTTAAACATAACGTTCCATTCAAAAGTTTATCTAATTCAAACTCTTCAAGCCCTATTTTATGAGCAAAGTCAGAAATTGGAAGACTGCGAGCTTCCAATTCCTCCTTCAAAATACAACCAGGACTAACCGGCTGGAAAGGACGCGGATTAATATTATTTCTTGTTTCCATAATGCGAATCGTCTAATTTCAATAATTTTATTGTTATACCTCCTTCGTGCTCTGTGAAAATCAAACGTTCTATATGCCCATTTGCTATTCTCACAGAACAACACCCAGAATATTGATATTTTAACTTTTCAAACTTTAAAAAACTGAATTGATTGAGTAAAGAAACATGAGGAGCTTGATCTAAAATTCTATAGACCTTTAGCAACCCACCCATCAAGACTTTATTCTTTGCGATTTTCTTATATTTCTTATTTCGTCCCGTTTCTATCAGTTCCTTTAAGTCTTCATCTTCATATTCAATTTTCATTGTTTATAAATTTTTCCGCAAAAATACGCTAAATACCTGATACAACAAAAACTTTTTTCGATTTTAACATAAAAAATACCACTTTTTTCAACCTTTTTTTCCCGAATCCCTGCAAATCGCACAAATCGCATAGTTGGGGGGTCGGGAATGTTGTATCTTTGTATCGTCAATCAGAGAGGTTGATGCAGCAACGGTCTCGGCGGAGACACAGACTGCTTTTACTAAAACTAAATTTTTAAAAGTATGATTCTCATCAAATTAGCGAAGAACAAGAACAAGACTATCAAGGAAGCGTATGGCAAATATTATGCGCGACCAGTAGTGACAGAAACCATCGGTATCGATGAACTCGCCGAACACATGGCGAGCCACAATACCCCGTTCTCGAAGGGTGCCATCAAGGGCCTTCTCACCGATATGGTGAGCTGTGTGAAGGAGCTCGTGCTCCAAAACAAGGCAGTGAACATTAATTTTCCGCACTATGTAGCTTTAGTTTCAGATATTTTTTGTATCTTTGCTGCGCAAAACATAAAGAATTAATAATATGGATGTTATAGGTTATATTAGAGTTTCGACGAACAATCAAGACCTGCAAAGACAAAGGTACTTGATTAATAAGTATTGCACTGAAAACGGATATACTTTAGTGCATATTTATGAAGATTTTGCCATCAGTGGCGCAAACTTAGATAGAAAAGAATATCAGAATCTTCTTAATATAAAAAAGGGAGATGCAGACTTGATAGTTATCAGCGAGCTATCCAGATTTAGCCGTAATGAAAACTATCTTAAAACTGCTAATGATATTTATGAGTTATTGGATAAAGCTAATATTGTACTTTTGGATAAACCCGAAAACATATTAACTAAGGAAGATTTCTTAGATATTGATAAATTTATACCTTTCATTTTTGAAGCAAAAGGCTCTGCATATGAAAGAAAGAAAATCATCACAAGAGCAATAACTGGAAAAGATGCTAAAGTTGCTATGAATCCACTAGCAATAACAGAATCTTACTATAGTATTCCTTTTGGCTTTAAAGCTGTTTCAAACCCAAATTATGTTAGTGGTAAAACTCCAAAGTCATTATTGGCAGTGGATGATGAAGCAATGGAAATAGTTAAAGATGTATTTAAATACATAAGTGAAGGTATGACATTTCAAGCCACAACAGACAAAATAAATATGATGTATGGTGATACTATTTCAAAGCAAACAGCACAAAATATCATTCACAATACCATATATAAGGGTTTGAGAAAAAGAAAAGGAGAATATTTCAGATTGCCAATAGAGCAACCTATCTCTGATGATTTGTGGGAAAAGGCAAACTATTCTTGTGCCAACAACAGACTTTTTAAAGGAAATTCAACCAAACATTTTAATCCTATTAAAGGCATAGGTAAATGTATTTGTGGTAAGAATTTAACTGTAGGTAACACTCCATCAAAATCAGGTAGTTCTTTAAGTTATGAATGTGCTGAAAGAGCTGTTTTATACAGCAAATCCAGATGCAAGAATCCTAACATAAATTTTCATTTATTGAATAGAATTGTTTGGGATATTGTAAAACAAAACGTACTCAGTAAAAATTATACTATTAAGAGTAATGAAGCTATAAAAGCACTAGAGAATGAAAATAAAAAGTTGCAGACTGCTATCGCTTCCCTAGAAAAAGAGAAAGAGAAACTGGATTCTGAAAAGAACACCATTATTACTAATGGATTGCTTTCTACAGATTCTTCTGTTATGAAAATAGTAAATGAAAAAGTAGCTGAGTATAATGATAAGCTCAAAGATATTGAAACAAAAATTACCAATATCAAGAAAGAGGTTACTAAGAATAAGAAAAAGACAACTGATGAAAAGAAATCTCAAACCTCAAAGGAATTAAATGAAATGTCCTTAGAAGGTAAAAGTAAGATTTTCTATCAGATGCTTGAATCTATAGTGACTTATTCAGTAAAAGCTAAGTCTGGTATGGTGATAGTTACTTTCAATAATGGTTTACAAGTTATAGCCCTTTGGAAGAATTATATAAAGCCATCAGTCTGGTACTTACCAGTAGGTTTTCAGTTTGACATGGAGAAACGGATGATTTATGTGAAGACCATGCCCAAAACAGAAGGGTTTGACTTTACCATAAGTGAACCTGAAACAAAGTTCTATGAATATCGTGATTTGTTCAAGCACTTTGATTTGACAAAGTATCAGGTAGAAATACCGAAAGAAGAATTAGAAAGAAAAGACTAAATAGAAGAATCGAAGGCAGTTTTGCAGCTGTTTTCGATTTTTCGTTTCTAATTGTCGCACAAGAATCGGTGGCGAGGGGTTTCAGCGGCTTCATGCTTAAAATTTAACCCCATACCCCCTATAAACGAAAAGAAGGCTACCACCGAAGTGATAGCCCCCTTAAAATGCAAATATAATATTCTATAGATACTTTATTTTTCTTTAGGTAATCTAGCTGTAAGAAGTGTTTCAAACTTAGTTTGTTTATCTTCTTTCTCTGCACTTAAAATTAGCTTCACATCATTATCTGCTAGATTCTTGATGGCTTCGATTACCTTTTTGTAGTTAACTATGCCAATATTAGTTAGAACACTATATAAACCATCAGCACAGTATCTTGTACCAGCAAACTTAGTGCCTACTTTAGCTATTAATTGTGGTAGTACTTCTTTTGCTATTTCCAAATTAAGCTGTTTCTTAAAAGTTACCTCTTTTCCTTTCATCATCTTACCTAAAACTGTTGGTGTTAATACTCCAGACTGCCCAAACAAATATATACTAATAGTGGATATTTTTACACCTTGTGCCAGATACTCATTTGCAAACTTAGCTACCTTATCATCTGGTTTATACAGCACAGCACCTTTAGCATAGTCCTCAGCTTTCCACTTGACACTCTCGATATTAGTTACAGCTAAGAGTTCCTTTGTGTCTCTGCCACTATAATCTAGAAAGAAACGAATAGAATCATCTGTGATAGTTTTCTCATCATTATCCTTTTCTTCTTCCAACAACTTCATAGCAGCTTTATAACGGTGCTGACCATCTACTATAACAAGACACTTCTCTGCATCATCGTTAGTTATATCTGCTCCATCTGGTGATACCAAGCTACAGCCATCATCTACAGCCTTCTTACCTTCTACTACCATCATAGGTACTAGATTCATTCTACACTCTGATAGAGATTTAACCTTACTGTTTACATTACCCTTAGCTATATCTCTATTGCCTTTGATAAAAGCTATCTTCTTATCTTCTGCCTTCACGTCTGCCAATGTGAAAATTTCCTTCTTCTCCATAATTATAGGTTTATTTTATTTGTTAATACTACGTACCTCATCACAGTAGCTTCTTTCTGCACGCTGCAATTCTTTGTAAGCAGCTGTTAAATCCGCCAAAGCATCCTTATTATTACTCTCTCTAGCATCATCCATTGAGCACTCTATATCGGCATAAATATCACCAATATCATCACCTATGACATCATCCATAAAAGACTCTATACAATAAGTTTTTAAGGTATCTTCTACTTTCTTCAAAAACTTGTCTTTAGCAGTCTCCACAACTTCATTATTATTTGCCTTCATATCTATATATGCTGGTTATACCTCCCTAAACTATTAACTATAGTACAATCCATAGGGCTACAGCTTCTGTTAATGGATGCACTAATCAAAGCTTTTATTTGACGGGTGCAAAGATAAGGCAAATTCTAATACCTTCCAAAGATTTTAAGGCTTTCTGTAGGGGGATAAAAAGCTGCTAAATTATCCCCCTTTTATCATATATCGGCAATTTGTGGCACTTATACGCTTATCTTTATCTTTCTTTATATAGTCTTTAAAGTAACCTACTTCTTTAAATTTCTTATTAAGCTGTCCATATCGATCAACAGCTATACCCAGTTCATAAGCCATTCTCCCGATTAAGGTGCTTTTATCATAACAGATGCTACCATCTTTCATTACTATCTTCTTTACATCACCATCAATAGTCTTTCTTTCTACTATTCTATCTGATGGTTTTACAGAAGTATCAACTGTAATACTCTGCAAAAAGTCTATAAGATACCTATTAAATAAAACCAGCTTCATCATAGCAGGTTTATCTTTTCCCTTCTTAACGGTAAATGATGAATCATTTAGATACCTATTAGCTCTGTTATTTTGAATGAAATCTTTTAATATATATTGAATAGTGCTCAAAGTCATATAATTTGTTATAGAAACCATATTCTTATTGCCTACCTTTACAGACAAAACACTATTACTTTCTGCTGGACACCAATCACCAGATGCAAATGTCTTATTTATTTCTGGCATCACTGGCTTTGCTTTATTAATGGCATCACATAATGATATTAATTCATCCATTTGTGTTACTTCCTCTACTGTATCTGTCACAAATCCATCTGCTACATCTAAGATAAACAGACAAAGATACCAGAACTTTTCAGCATCCAAGTGAAAAGCCCTTAATGTGTCCTGAATATCAATATCATTTAAATAGCTTTCAGGCATTTTTGTTTTTATATGTCCATTCCTCCATCTTAAATAAAATTTTACTGGAATAGAAGTATTAATACCCCAGTTTTTGTTAGCAACCTTTATTATATATTCATAAGAATGATTACCATAGGCTAAATCAAAATTCCGTCTGGTTTTTATATTGTGCCATTTAAATATATCTAGCATAGCTGTTACTTCTTTCGTATCAGCTTTATCAGTTATAAGTAACTTTGCTTCTTCCATATCTTATCTATTTAGTTAATAAGCAGCAAAGATAACAAAAAAGGCTGATACCTCAAATGATACCAGCCCTTATTAACTCTAATTAATTATTCATCTTTCTATCTACTACATCTTCTATCAACTCCTTCACCTTATTCATAGTTTCACCATGCGCTTCTATTAGCTAGTTTTTAAAGTAAACACTAACCCCAAAGATTGCACCTCCAGCTGTAAAAGCCTATGCAATATAGATAAGTGTTCCACTAGCTATAGTATGGATGGATAAGAAGCTAAGGAATGCTAGAAGAATACCACTAGCTATCATTACCATAGCTGTAGTATATTGTGCCTTATCCTTAAAGCCTAGTTGTTTCCAGTTTTCTTTCATCAGCTTACACCATTATTTGTTATCGTAAAAGTCTAACTATATTCTCTATCAGAATCAGAAGAAGTATTTTCTGCTATGTTCAAATAGATTCTAACATATCTCTTTAATCCATTGCCTAATTTCAACGTTACAGTAACTGGTGAATCTAGTGTACTTTCTATATGGTTCTAACTATAAGTAGGTGTGGTATTAGTAGAACTGTATGCGATACCACTTCCATACACATCATAGCCAGCAGTATAGCTATAAGTAACATCAATAGTTTTAGCTGTAGCATCATAGTTAGATGTAGTTATACTGAATGATGTAGGCTAAATCGGTGGTGCTACATAAGTATTAACTAAGCCATGGTTTTCTAATCTGGTTATAATCTCATTAACAGCTTTCTGCAAAGAAAGAATGTCTGTAGCTTTGGTATTACTAAAATGGGCTATGCTTTCATAGTCTGACGTTCTTCTACTAATTATGTTTCTAAGACTATTCTTCTAACCAAATGATAGCATGAAATCAGATGCTACTGAACCAGAAGAATCTTTAGTGTTATAGGCATTGATACCACCCAGCAGATAATTATCAGAATCCTTAATAGCTAATCCCATAGTACCAGCTATTAGCCTACTCTTAGTCTTCAAAAATCTCATGGTTAGCAAATCATCATCAGAAGAACTTATTACACTACCACTTTGATCTAACGTTTCCTTTGTCTAGTTACCCATGATGGTAACTACAGAAGCATCTGACTGTATCTTTTCACTTCCCTTATACTAGTTATTTATAGCTACCCTACTACCAAAGCTATAATTATTAACTGTAGCTGGAATGTAATTAACTATAGGAATGTTAGATGTACTTTCTATAAAATCACCACATCCCCAATTATCTGGATTTCCATCTAATCTATCTGTATTTGTTCTGTCCTTTATCACATCTAGCCTATATGGTGAATAGTTAAAGGTACTCCAATCTATAGCCCCACTAGGCTACTTATCCCTATAACCCACAAAATTCTACTAACCTACAGTTTCAGTATAAACCCTGAGTAATATTAAAGAATGCCGCCATTCCCAGTAAGTTGTACGCTCACCAGTCTTCTTTGTAGCATTTAAAGGGAAAAGGGCTTCAAAGTCTTCCATGGTTATAGGAATTGTCTAGCCATCCACTACTCTAGTCCATCCACCATTTCCATCTCTATCAGATAGTGTTTTACCTGCTGTATCATATCCATTAGGGTTAGCTACTGTTCCTGGGTCTAGAAAGTCCAGATTACTGCATCTAATACTGTTTGTTGCCTTCAAATCTTCCAAAGACTGATTAGATACCAGACTAACATCAGATTCTACAATCTCATATTGCTTACCTACTAGATAGGTTTGAACCAGCCAAGTTCTACAGTTAGAATCAGTTTCATCATACTTACCCTAGGTTATACTGCATTTACCAGCAGAATTTCTAAATGGTGTTGTTCTGATTCTCTACATAGATTTCAGGTAGCAGTTTTCTGCTATCACTCCTTTGCTTCTAACTATGTGGATATGTCTAGAAGTATTTGAATAATCAGGTATATCTAATTCACTATCATCAGATGTAAGTATAGTACCCCTAAAGGCAAAAGCATAGCAGTTATATAATCCTATACTGTTGCTATCCGTCACAAAATAGGAGTTTCCTCGATATAATATATCTATATCTATTTCACCATCTTCTTCATCTAAAGATAACGTATTAGTATATCTACTGGCTTCTGCTCCACATCCCTATAAGGTAACAGAATTACAGTTATCCAACTTATAACCTACTCCACATCCATCAGCAGCACAAGCCTACAAAGATGAATAGCTAGTGCCCTTCAAGTTATAGCCAGCATTTAAGCAGCTATTACAGTAGCATGAAGTAAAGTTCACAGAAGTAACACCAAGAATCTTAAAGCCGCTTTCTGCTACTCTCCATGCTCCTACATTCTTAAATGAGTTCTGAACTGCTCTATAGGCTTCATAAGCATTACCGCCAATATCCCTTAACCATACATCAGATAAAGATACATTCAAAACAGAAGAATCATAGCTAGACAAACTACCAGTTAAGGATGAAGGAGAATAGTTAAAATTGATAGCATCATCTTTACCTCTATCAGATGAATTTGTAGTAATACATATATTACTTATGCTAATATCTCTCACACCAGTAAAAGCTGTTCCGTTTGGATTTACCTTATACGTTTCAGGATAAGTAAGATTAGGCTACTGGGATGATTTTATTAAACCTCTAGAATAGTTCTCACGACCAGTTAAGCCTACCCATCTACCCTAAGACTATATCTTAGTTCTTTCTTTATCCCATTGTTTCCATTCCTCACTATTATCATTAGGATAATATAAAGGATGGTTTTTATTCTTATCTCTATCTCCATCATAATAACCTACAGCACCATCACCTAAATAAAATCTGTTATGTCCATTCTTCAAATCCAAAGTAGGACAATTTTTAGCATCAGTAGCTGTATTATATTTCTTCTTATCTCTAGTTACATATCCCAAAGCCACAGTAGCCTTTTGATATGCCAATGTATCTTTTTCAAAGTAACTAGGCTTCTTCATAAATGGGGTTCTTATTATAGTATTGTAGATTCCCTATCCTTCTATAACCGTACCATCATGGATATAAACAGCCCTAGTTACTAAAAACTCTCCACTACCAAATACTATTTTCTTGCCAGATGTATATGCTGCATCTAAAGCAGACTGGATTACTTCTGTCATATCCTAATCAGAAGTGGCAAAGATGTTAATAGTATCTTCTGTAATGGAAGTGCTAGTATTATTGATGCTAGACTAAGAGGAACTGCTCTTACTGGAAGAACCAGAAGAACCAGTATTCTTAGCTTTGGCAAATGATTGTATATTTATCATACTTCCTTTAGTTTTATATGTACTGTACTTTCTTTCAAATCTCTATCAATAGACTGAACAAAGAAGTTTCTATTTAATACCTTACTATGTAATATGGAATGGATGCTAATAGAAGGTGAATCATGCAAATCTGTTTCCATGATAAGTTTAGGTCTAGAATAAGAAAGATAGTACTGATTGATATAATGCTCCTCTGGTTTTGCCGTTTCCATTGTAGTAGCATTGTAGATACTTTCTAATGGTGTCTGGGAATCTGTTTCTATCACTGCATTCAGGTTTACAGTGTTCTTTATTCCCTTCTTAGCACATTCAGAACTACTAAGCTAAGTAATAAACTTAAATTCTACATCATCTTTCTTATTAATAAATCTATCCGTTTCATTACTCATATATATCAAATCATTATCCTGCTTATTCTCATTCCCTCCCTAGTCTGAATATATTTTGCACTCAAAATTCTTTATAATGATGTTTTCTATATGAGATAAGACAAACTTAGTATTATTGTACCATTTAGTATGTCTCCAGAAAGAAGGATGTCTTCTAGTTATATCATTCCAAGTTAGATTAACTGGTCCTAATATTCTAAACACAACAGCACCAGATAAAGCATCAGACTTCTTAATAGGAATAGCAGTACCCTTAGCATCCAAATTCATAGTATAGCTAATGTTATTCTATATATCAAATTCATCACCTATAATCTTATCCCCTATCTTTGGGTCTATACCTAAAGAAAATGTGGTTTTCTTTTCACCATCTATAGTAGGTTCTTCCCCAATCTTCACCCATTGATAGGTAGAATTTCCATAGGTATCTATATTAGTTTCTACCAGTCTTTTATTACCTATAATAAGTTCACATTCAAGAATAGGTAGCTTCTTAAACATATCTGCAGAATCACCATTAGCAGTATAGTTATACTGTAGTTCATGGTTAGCTTTATCTGTTGTCCATGGATGAAGGCTTAAAGCATTAGATAAATAAGAAGAAGGTGTATCAGATGGCTTTTCCTATGTGTACCACCTTCTAGTATAATATCTACCATCCCCATTATTATCACTAGGTACTGTTCTATGCCAATAATCACCCCTATCATGCTTCTAAAGGATGGAAAAGATTTCTGTTTCCTTCTGTATAGGCATCAGGCACATTTCACCACTAAACACTAAATAGTTAGTAGTAATATCATCTGTTGGGGAAAAAACACCACCTGAGTTATTACCTATATACTCTATCATCCCACTTCTATCTTTTATTGTCTAATCAGAAGGAGAATGATTTGTTTCCGTATCATCCCCATTACCATTAATTGAGATATACAGATAAGTATTCATATCTATTTTTGATGTAGGGGAATTATCAGTAACATCATTCTACTTTTTTACGCTACCCATTTTAAAGATGCAAGGAATAAGCTAGTTATCCTTTAAGTACTTTGGTAGCTTCCACTGATTTACATAAACCCCATTACTCAGTTCACAAAGACTAGTTATATATCCTTTAGGTGTTATAAAGTTCCAGTTTGTATTATACATAGCCTATAGATACCAGTCCACAATTTTACAAGCATCATAAGAAGTAGCCCTATCATGGATCATATCAAAGAAGGCATTATTAGCCCTCACACCTTCACCCTCTGATATATATTCAGTCATAAATTTCTGCTTACCATTATAAAGGGAACTTAGATTTTCTGAATCCATAGGACTTTCTATAACACTATCCTAATCTTCCAAACTGCATTTTATAGATACCTGATTATATACGTCTGCTACAGATAAATTTGTATCATCACTAGAATGCAAATCTGCTGTCATTTCTAATAATGTAGGGGTAATAGTTACAGCTGTATCTTCTGTAAGATTATACCAGCCAGTTCTTTTATCCTTTATAGTATTCCAGTCATATATATAATAATCAAATCCATCCTAGATAATATGAAGGTTAAGATATTGCATCATCTAGCTAATTACATCTTCATTAGTCCAGACATCATCAGCTTCATCACCCAGCATATATAACTCACTCATGCTACAATCTGAAAAGATTGTTTTCTCCTTTCCCTTAGATACACCTTTAGACAAATCATAGAAAATCTTTCCCTTAGTACCATTAACTATGTCTATATCCTGAATATCCAGCATTATCTAATCCAACATATCTTTGAATGATTTTACACTAGCTTTAGCCCTAGAAGCCTTATAGTTATTCAGATTAACATCACCATAGTTATAGTACTGTAATGTAGCTAAAGCATCTGTAGTATTTACTGTAAACTCATCTAGCCCATTAACAAAAGGCTAGCTAAATGTATTAGGTTCAACAAAGCCAGCATAAATACACTTATCTCCCTTATAAATGTTTACTTTGATATTACGTGAATTGTCTGCAAATAGCTTATCACCTATATAATCTTTAGTAACTAAATTAATACTGGCAGACCTCTTAATAATAGTCTGAAAAGTATCTTCATTATCTGTTTCTATAGAGATAGGGCTACCACTAAAGTATAGTCCATTCTCTCCTATAATCATTTCTTCCGTTTTATCATTATTACCCTCAAATCCGCAACCTATAGGGTTTAGTGGGATTTTGCTTGCAAAGCGACAA
>ENA-OPET01000348-OPET01000348.1-human-gut-metagenome-genome-assembly--contig:-NODE-348-length-12757-cov-1.596756_pt1 | contig 12757 bp, 10 predicted proteins | sample MGYA00241641_ERZ501545 | MGnify/ENA primary metagenome ERZ501545 (study PRJEB25962, sample SAMEA2042391) | human gut metagenome | biome: human gut; feature: human-associated habitat; material: faeces... | reverse complement strand
TCTGTAGAAATTCCTTTCGAAGTAGTTGCTGAATAAGAGCAAATTTACTTCATATACAAAAAGCGATTTGTTCTGAATGGATGAATCGCTTTTTTTGTTATCTTTGCTATTACTATTATGAAATTCAACTGTTGTTTTCTGAAGAAGAGGTTTTTGCTTCTGCTGATTGCTTTGGGAATTGGCAGTGTCCTTTATGCGAATGATGAGTTGAAACTATTGACGGATTCTTTGCGTAGAGTGATAGATGAGAAACATGTCTATGTTCAAAAGAAAGAGGAGAGGATAAACCGGATAAAATGTATGTTGAAAAGTCCCGGTTTGACTCTTGAAGGGGAGTATAGAATCAATTTACGGTTATATAGCGAGTATAAAAAATTTCATATTGATTCTGCCATTCATTATGTCGATCGTAATATCGAGATTTCCCACCAGTTGAATAAACCTTATTTCACCAACCAGTCGTCTTTAAATCTTAGTCTTTTGTATTCGATGTGTGGCAGATTCCGCGAAGCTGAGATTATTTTGAAAAGTATAAAGACGTCAGAACTTCCAAAAGATTTATTAATAGACTATTATCAGACTTACTCCAGTTTCTGGGGGCATTACTCCATTTCTGTTGCCAACAATCTGTATGGAAAGCAACAATCTGCTTATCAGGATTCACTGTTTGCTCTCATAGATCATACTTCCTGGGATTACCGGATGTCACAAGCTTCTTATTATATCTGGCGTGATACCTTAAAATCGAAGGAAATTTTTAAGGAATTGTTGGATATCGAGGAGGTGGGAACGCCTAATTATGCCATGATTACTCATTCGTATTCCAGATTGTGTCATCATCAGAAGAAATATGATGAGGAAAAGAAATATCTGATGTTGTCGGCGATTGCCTATACCCGGAATGCAACGCGTGAAAATGCCTCTCTTCAATCTCTTGCGTTGATACAATACGAAGAGAAGAATCTGGCCGATGCTTTTAAATTTACACAGTCCGCTATTGATGATGTAATTTCTTCCGGTATTCATTTTCGTGCAATCGAAATCTATAAATTCAATTCGATTATCAATACTGCCTATCAGGCGGAACAGGCTAAATCGAGATCGCATCTGACTACTTTTCTTATTTCTACAAGTATTATCCTTTTTCTTTTGATTCTGCTCGTTGTTTTCATCTATATTCAGATGAAGAAAACGTTGAAAATAAAGCAGGCATTGGCGCAGAGTAATGAGGAACTTCTGCGGCTGAACAATAAACTGAATAGTATGAACAGCCAGCTGAATGACACCAATAATCAATTGTGTGAAATTAATGGCATAAAGGAATATTATATAGCTGAATTCTTCGATGTGTGCTTTAGCTATATCCACAAAATGGAAAAATATCAGAATATGCTGTATAAAATAGCTATTAATAAGTACTATGACGAGTTGATTAAGAAGCTGAAGTCGTCTGCGCTTATTGATGAAGAGCTTAGTGCACTGTATGCCCGTTTCGATAAGGTCTTTTTAGGTTTGTATCCTACTTTTGTTTCAGATTTTAATGCTTTATTGAAAGATGAAGAGAAGATTATTTTGAAGCCGGATGCTTTATTGAATAGGGAACTTCGTATTTATGCTTTATTACGTTTGGGTATTACGGATAGTGGGAAGATAGCGAACTTCCTTCGGTGCTCTACAAGTACGGTTTATAATTATCGTACGAAGATGAGAAATAAAGCTGCTGTCGACAGAGATGAATTTGAGAACGAAATTATGAAAATTAGTTCAACACAAGAGACATAATTGTTATTTTACTGCTGACCTCCTTTCCAAATCATCTACATTTTTTTGATATACTTAAAGTGTTAAGTGCTTGATTAATAGTGTAAAATGTTAATTTGCTATCTACATAAAGTAGTGTAAGTCAAATAAGCCGTTATTTATTTGGCTAGATTTGCAATATCAGTTTTTTACTCATCAGCTTGATGGTGAAAATTGATACTTTATCTATTATTTGTACTTAAATTCACTATGTTTTATTATGAACACGCAATCTTCAGTAGACACGAGAATTAAAGTTGGAATTATCGGTTTTGGTAGAATGGGAAGATTCTATTGGGAAGCGATGACAAAAAGTGGGCGATGGAATATTGCTTATATTTGCGATACTGATCCGGAATCACGTCAATTGGCTAAGAAGTTATCTCCTGAATCTCTTATAGTAGAAGATAATCAAAAAATTTTTGAGGATGAAAGTGTACAGGTAGTCGGTCTTTTCACTTTGGCCGACTCACGGATGGAACAAATAGAAAAAGCTATTCGCTACGGCAAACACATTATTTCAGAAAAACCTATTTCAGATACCATGGAAAATGAGTGGAAGGTCGTGGAGATGACAGAAAACACCAACCTCATTTCTGCGGTAAACTTGTATCTGCGGAATTCCTGGTATCATAATCTGATGAAAGAGTATATCGAGCAGGGAGAAATCGGAGAACTGGCTATTATCCGTATTTGCCACATGCCTCCCGGTTTGGCACCGGGCGAAGGTCATGAGTACGAGGGACCTGCTTTCCATGATTGTGGAATGCACTACGTCGATATTACCCGTTGGTATGCAGGCTGTGATTATAGAACATGGAATGCGCAGGGAGTGAATATGTGGAATTATAAAGATCCTTGGTGGGTACAATGTCACGGAACTTTCCAAAATGGCGTAGTCTTCGATATTACTCAGGGCTTTGTTTATGGACAATTATCTAAAGACCAGACACATAATTCGTATGTGGATATTATAGGTACAAAAGGAGTTGTGCGTATGACGCATGATTTCAATACCGCTGTTGTTGATCTGCACGGTGTCAATCAGACCATTCGTGTGGAGAAACCTTTCGGTGGCAAGAATATAGACGTGTTGTGTGACCTGTTTGCTGATTCGGTAGAAACCGGAAAGCGCAATTCCCGCTTGCCGTCTATGCGCGATTCGGCCATTGCATCCGAATATGCGTGGACATTCTTAAAAGACACACGCAAACACGATTTGCCCGCTATTGGTAATTTGCGCACTCTGGAGCAAATACGCGAGCGAAGAAGAAACATGAAAAATGGATATGGATTGTTGCATGGCAACCTTCCAAAGATTATTAACCCTTAAATAAATAAAATCATGTCAAACATTTCGAGGAGAAAGTTTCTCAAAACGGGGGCTGCTGCTTTAGCAGGCATTACTATTGCTCCCAGTACTATTTTAGGTATGAGCCACGGGCATATTTCGCCTACTGACAAACTGAATCTTGCAGCCGTGGGTATTGGTGGTATGGGACATGCCAATATTAATCACGTGAAGGGCACTGAAAATATTGTGGCTCTTTGTGATGTGGATTGGAAGTATGCAAAAGGTGTGTTCGACGAATTCCCCAAGGCTAAAAAATACTGGGACTATCGTAAGATGTATGAAGAAATGGGTAAATCTATCGATGGTGTGATTATTGCAACTGCCGACCATACTCATGCTATCATCACTGCTGATGCAATGACAATGGGAAAACACGTGTACTGTCAGAAGCCGTTGACCCACTCTGTTTATGAATCTCGTTTATTGACAAATTTAGCTGCTTCAACAGGTGTTGTTACTCAGATGGGTAATCAGGGTTCGTCAGACGAAGGTACGGATTTGGTATGCGAATGGATTTGGAATGGTGAAATCGGTGATATAACTAAGGTGGAATGTGCAACAGACCGTCCTATTTGGCCGCAAGGTTTGAACGCTCCTGAGAAAGTTGATAAGATTCCTTCTACATTGAATTGGGATTTGTTTACAGGTCCTGCTAAAATGAATCCTTACAATGCTATTTATCATCCTTGGAACTGGCGTGGATGGTGGGATTACGGAACAGGTGCATTAGGTGATATGGCTTGCCATATTTTGCATCAGCCGTTTAGAGCATTGAAATTGCAATATCCTACCAAAGTGGAAGGATCATCTACTTTATTGTTGAATGCTTGTGCTCCGCAGGCACAGCATGTGAAAATGATTTTCCCTGCTCGTGAAAATATGCCGAAAGTAGCTATGCCTGAAGTGGAAGTACATTGGTACGATGGCGGTATGATGCCTGAACGTCCGAAAGGATTCCCGGAAGGAAAACAACTGATGCAGAGTGGTGGTGGTTTGACTATTTTCCACGGAACGAAAGATACTTTGATTTGCGGATGTTATGGACAGAATCCTTGGTTGCTTTCTGGTCGTAAACCAAATGCGCCAAAAGTTTGTCGTCGTGTTCCTAATGCTATGAACGGTGGGCACGAGATGGACTGGGTACGTGCATGTAAAGAAAATAAATCTAACCGTATCATGACTAAGTCTGATTTCTCAGAAGCCGGACCCATGAATGAAATGGTAGCAATGGGTGTATTGGCTATTCGTTTGCAAGCGCTGAATAAGACTCTTGAATGGGATGGAGCTAACATGTGCTTTACGAATATCGGTGATAACGAAACGATCCGTACCGTTATCAAAGACGGATTCAAGATTCATGATGGTCATCCGACATTTGATAAGACATGGACTGATCCGATTAATGCGAAACAGTTTGCTGCTGAATTAGTTAAACATACTTATCGTGACGGTTGGAGACTTCCTGATATGCCGAGATAAAAGTAAATTAAAAATTAAAAATTAAATAGTTGATATCATGAAAAAAGTATTTTATCCATTAGCTTGTTGTTGTCTTGCTGCAGGCGTTTTCGCTTCTTGCGGTGGTCAGAAGAAAGCAAATGCTCCGGAAGAGCAAAAAGTTGCGTTGTCTTACTCTAAATCATTGAAAGCACCGGAAACTGATAGTTTGAATCTGCCTGTTGACGAAAATGGTTATATCACAATCTTTGATGGTGAAACATTTAACGGATGGCGTGGTTATGGAAAAGACCGTGTTCCTACTAAATGGACAATCGAAGATGGCTGCATCAAATTCAACGGTTCTGGCGGCGGTGAAGCTCAAGACGGTGATGGTGGTGACTTGATCTTTGCTCACAAATTTAAAAACTTCGAGTTGGAATTGGAATGGAAGGTTGCTAAAGGTAGCAATTCGGGTATTTTGTATTTAGCTCAGGAAGTTACTTCTAAAGACAAAGATGGTAATGATGTGCTTGAACCTATTTATATTTCCGCACCTGAATATCAGATCCTGGATAATGCCAATCATCCGGATGCTAAATTGGGTAAAGATAACAATCGTCAGTCAGCTTCTTTGTATGACATGATTCCGGCAGTTCCTCAAAACTCTAAACCATTTGGCGAATGGAACAAGGCTAAGATTATGGTTTATAAAGGTACAGTGGTTCACGGACAAAACGATGAAAATGTACTTGAATATCATTTGTGGACAAAACAATGGACTGATATGTTGCAGGCAAGTAAGTTCAGCGAAGATAAATGGCCTTTGGCATTTGAATTGCTGAATAACTGTGGTGGAGAAAATCACGAAGGTTTCATCGGTTTGCAAGATCACGGTGATGATGTTTGGTTCCGCAACATCCGCGTGAAGGTTTTGGACTAATCGCATAAATAAGAAATAAGGCACGGATTACACGGATAACACGGTTTTTTAACTATCGTTATTATATAACAACCGCGTAATTCCGTGTAATCCGTGCCTATTTTTTTCTATATAAATCTAATAATTGTAATTCCCTGATATCTATTATATGAAAACAAAAATTTATTTATGTGCGTTGGCTACTCTTTTCATGATTCCACAGGCAATGACCGCGCAAACTAAGAAGAAAGCTAAAAAAGAAGTAGCTATTCAACTCTATTCTGTCAGAGATATATTGAATAAGGTAGACAACAAAGATGGTAAGTGTGACCCCACTTATACTGCTCTTCTGAAGAAATTGGCAAACATGGGATATACCGGTGTTGAAGCTGCCAATTATAATAACGGTAAATTTTATGACCGGACTCCTCAACAATTTAAGAAAGATGTCGAATCGGCAGGATTAAAAGTCTTGTCTTCACACTGCACGCGTGGACTGTCGAAAGAAGAACTCGCCTCCGGTGACTATTCGAAATCACTTGAATGGTGGGATCAGTGTATTGCCGATCATAAAGCTGCCGGTATGAAATATATTGTAGCTCCGTGGATGGATGTACCTAAGACGCTCAAAGATTTAGAAACGTATTGTGCATATTATAATGAGATAGGCAAACGTTGTAAACAACAGGGTCTGTCGTTTGGGTATCATAATCACGCTCATGAATTTCAGAAAGTAGAAGATAAAGTGATGTATGATTATATGCTGGAACATACGAATCCTGAATATGTTTTCTTCCAAATGGATGTTTATTGGGTAGTTCGCGGACAAAACAGTCCTGTTGATTATTTTAATAAATATCCCGGTCGTTTCAAGATATTCCATGTGAAGGATCATAGAGAGATCGGACAAAGTGGAATGGTAGGTTTTGACGCTATCTTTAAGAATGCAAAAACTGCAGGTGTTAACTATCTCGTTGCTGAAATCGAGGGCTATAGTATGCCGGTAGAAGAGAGTGTGGAAGTAAGCTTGGATTATTTGTTGAATGCTCCTTTTGTGAAGAGTTCATACGCTAAATAACGTGTGAATAGCTAAAATAAAGGCATAAAAAAAGTCTGTGCATGCTTTCGCATGGCAGACTTTCAATTCTCTCTAAGCTGTTTCTGAATTATTCAGCTACAGTTTCAGTTGCAGTGCTATCAGCATTCAAAGAATCTGCTGCTGCGGCTGCTGCTTGTTCAGCTTCAAGAGCTGCTGCTTCTACTGCTGCGATTGAGTCAGCGATACGGATAGAATCTGCAGTTGCTTTTGCTGCGTCAGCTGCTTTGTTACCACATGATGCGAATGATACTGCTACGATAGCTACGGCCATCAAAACTAATTTTTTCATTTTCTTTGCTTTTTAAAAACGTAATACAATCAATTGCTTTATTAAAACGTTGCAAAGGTATGTACTTTTTCAATATGTTGTTCTCGAAACACCAACTTTTTTTATATATTTTTTTGTAACTAGCCACTTTTTCCCCACTTTCGTATGTTTAAAAACATGCTAATCGACAGCAATACTGTTATATAGGTATCTTTTTATGCTTCTTTTGGGAGTTTTTTCAAATTCCGTAGGATAAAGTTGGATTCTGCTGATTTTTTCATAAGCGGCTACATTGCTGTTCAGATTCTTAAGATTTTCATCCATGATTGTTTTCAGGTTATCCGGATTGTTTAATCCGAGAGAATCCAACGCTTCATAATCGGCATAAACGAGTGCTACTAATTTTTTGTTGCGTTCGATAACGAGACTTTCAAGAATGAAAGGTAGGTTATTCAGTTTTGTTTCCAACTCTTCGGGGAAGATGTTCTGTCCGTTTGAACTTAAGATCATGGTCTTGAGCCGTCCCCGGATGAAAATATTCCCGCTGTTGTCCATGCTACCGAGGTCACCCGTACGTAGCCAGCCGTCTTGTGTGAACACTTCCTCTGTTGCTTCCTGGTTCTTGTAATATCCTACCATCACGTTTTCTCCCCGGACTTGGATTTCTCCGGTTTCTGCTTCAGGGTTTTCCTTATAGATACGTGCTTCCATTATATCCAGAATCTTTCCGGAAGAGCCTTGTACAAATTCATCCCAAGGGGCATAGCTGATTAGTGGCCCACATTCCGTCATACCGTAACCTATAGTAAAAGGGAATTTAATTTTGTAGAAGAATTCTTCTACTTCTTTATCCATAGCGGCGCCACCGATAATGATTTCCTTAAACCGGCCTCCCAGTGCATCAATCAGTCTTTTGCGTATCTGGTTGTAGATCTGTGTGTCGAGCAGCGGAATATTGAGTGCCCACTTCATGCCTTTTTTATTAATGAGTGGTTGGATGATATTCTTATATATCTTTTCGATCACTAGCGGGACAGTAATAATAAGGTTGGGTTTCACTTCCTCAAAAGCCTTCATTATAATCTTGGGAGAAGGAGTTTTTCCAAGCAAAGTGACATGGGTGCCGACAGCAGTTGCTGTCAGAAAGTCGAACGCACAGCCGTATGCATGAGCGAGTGGGAGGAAAGAGAGTACCTTGTCTCCCTTTTTAAGAAGTTCGGTGCGGATACCGAAGGTAACATTTCCTGCCAGATTGTTCCCTGTCAGCATCACTCCTTTACTGAAACCGGTGGTTCCGGAAGTATAGTTTAATAGCATCACTTTGTCATTGGATAAAGTGGTATATTGAACATCTTCACGGGCAAATCCTTTCGGATACAAAGAATGCATTTCTTTATCGGTGTTTTTCAGAAACTTCTGTATGGTTTCTCCGTCACGCTGATAAAGACACCGGAAATCGGTCAGTGAGAATACGCCTCGCAGTCCCGTTAGTTTTTCCTCTTCCAGATTGTCCCAGATGCTGTCACTGGTGAACAGAAATACAGATTCGGAATGATTGACGATATGATGAACATCGTTGGGCGTAAAGTCTTGAAGGATGGGGACAATGATTGCTCCATACGTGATAGTTGCCATATAGGCGATGCACCAGTGAGCATTGTTTTTGCCGATAACTGAAATCTTATCCCCTCTGCGGAGGCTACAGTGTTTGAATAACAGATGTAAACGGGCGATTTTTTCAGCTACCTCCCCATAAGTATATTGGGTATCTTCTCCATAATCGGTGTAACAAGGTAGATCCCAATTTTCACGAAAACTATTTTCGTATAGTTTAATGAAATTCTCTTTAATCATTGCACGTTTTTTAGTGAATTGTGCAAAAATAGGAATAAACTTTCGTATCCAAAAGCGTTTTACTAATAATAATGTGTAACTTTGCAAAGTTAATGTGTTTATAACAGCTTATGATAGATACCACTGTATTTCAAAATAAGACAGCCGTTTATTATACTTTAGGCTGCAAATTAAATTTTTCAGAGACTTCAACTATCGGTAAAATTCTGCGTGAGGTAGGAGTTCGGACTGCGCGTAAAGGAGAGAAAGCTGATATCTGTGTGGTAAATACCTGTTCGGTGACGGAGATGGCGGATAAGAAATGCCGGCAAGCGATTCATCGTCTGGTAAAACAACACCCTGGTGCTTTTGTGATAGTGACCGGATGTTATGCGCAATTGAAGCCCGGCGATGTGGCAAAGATAGATGGAGTGGACGTAGTGTTGGGAGCTGAACAGAAGGGAGAATTGCTTCAATATCTAGGTGACCTCCAAAAGCATGAAAAAGGAGAAGCTATCACTACGGCGACCAAAGATATCCGTTCTTTTGCTCCCTCGTGTTCACGGGGAGACCGTACCCGTTTCTTTTTGAAGGTGCAGGATGGATGCGATTACTTTTGTTCTTATTGCACGATTCCTTTTGCCCGGGGGCGAAGTCGTAACGGGACTATTGCTTCCATGGTTGAACAGGCCCGTCAAGCAGCTGCCGAAGGAGGAAAAGAGATTGTTCTGACCGGAGTGAATATTGGAGATTTTGGTAAAACAACAGGGGAGAGTTTCTTTGATTTGGTAAAAGCGCTGGATCAGGTAGAGGGAATCGAACGTTATCGGATATCTTCTATAGAACCAAATCTGGTGATCGATGAGATCATTGAATTTGTGTCTCACTCCCGTAGTTTTATGCCTCATTTCCATATCCCTTTGCAGTCCGGTTGTGATGAGGTTTTGCAATTAATGCGCCGCCGTTATGACACAGCTCTTTTTGCTTCCAAAGTGAAGAAGATCAAAGAGGTGATGCCGGATGCTTTTATCGGTGTGGATGTGATTGTGGGAACCCGTGGAGAAACGCCGGAGTACTTCCAACAAGCTTATCAGTTTATTGAGAGTTTGAATGTGACCCAGTTGCATGTGTTTAGTTATTCCGAACGTCCCGGAACGCAGGCCCTAAAAATAGAATATGTGGTTTCCCCGGAAGAGAAACATCAGCGTAGTCAACGTTTATTGACACTGTCGGATCAAAAAACGCAGGCCTTTTATGCTCGTCATATTGGGCAGACAATGCCGGTGCTGATGGAAAAATCGAAGGCAGGTGCTCCGATGCATGGATTTACGGAGAACTATATACGTGTAGAGGTGGAAAGCGATGATTCGCTGGATAATAGGGTGGTCAATGTACGTTTGGGAGATTTTAATGAAGAGATGACAGCACTTAAAGGTACAATTCTGATATAAGTATGGGATCGAAACTTATCTACTGGTTGGTATATAGTGGGATGTGGTTGTTTTCGGCACTTCCGTTCCGGGTTTTGTATATGTTCTCGGATTTGAATTATCTGCTGATGTATCATATTGGAAAATATCGCCGGAAAGTAGTTCGGGGGAACCTGTTGAGATCATTTCCGGAAAAAACTGATGCCGAGAGATTGCAGATTGAACGCAAATTCTATCGCTATCTGTCGGATTATATGCTTGAGGATTTGAAATTGTTGCATATGTCTGCCGAAGAGCTTTGTGTGAGAATGATTTATAAGAATACGGAACAATATCTGGAACTGACAGAAAAGTACGGAGGCATTATTGTGATGATTCCTCATTATGCCAATTATGAATGGTTGATTGGCATGGGTGCGATCATGAAACCCGGAGATGTTCCCGTGCAGGTTTATAAACCGTTGAGAGATCAATATCTGGATAAACTTTTTAAGCGTATCCGCTCTCGTTTCGGAGGATATAATATTCCCAAACATTCTACTGCACGTGAAATTATTAAGTTGAAGCGTGATGGAAAAAAGATGGTAGTCGGTCTGATTACCGACCAATGGCCCAGCGGATTTGATAGATATTGGACTACTTTTTTAGGGCAGGAGACTGCTTTTCTGAATGGTGCCGAGCGTATTGCTAAAATGATGAATTTCCCTGTTTTCTATTGCGAACTTAGTAAGAGACGCAGAGGATATTGTGAAGCGGAATTCAAACTAATGACGGAGACGCCGAAAGAAACCAAGGAAGGAGAAATCACTGAAATGTTTGCTCACCGATTGGAGCAGACAATTCGTAGAGAACCGGCATACTGGTTGTGGTCTCATAAACGCTGGAAATTAACCAGAGAGGAAGCTGAACAACAGGAAGAATTGAACAAGAAGAAAGAACAGCAATGAAAGTTTCAGTTGTAATCTTGAATTGGAACGGATGTGATATGCTCCGTACTTTTCTTCCGTCTGTTGTCCGCTATTCGGAAGGAGAGGGGATGGAGGTTTGTGTGGCTGATAATGGCTCTACAGACGATTCTGTGACTTTGCTTCAACAGGAATTTCCTTCTGTTAAGACGATTGTGCTCGATCAGAATTATGGTTTTGCAGACGGATACAATTTGGCATTACAGCAGGTAGATGCAGAATATGTAGTGCTTTTGAATTCGGATGTTGAGGTGACGGAGCATTGGCTGGAACCAATGGTTGCTTATCTGGATGCTCACCCGGAGGTGGCTGCCTGTCAGCCGAAGATACGGAGCCAGCGACAAAAAGAATATTTCGAATATGCCGGGGCAGCCGGTGGTTTTATTGATAAATATGGTTATCCTTTTTGTCGGGGGCGTATAATGGGCGTTGTGGAGAAGGATGAAGGTCAGTACGATACAGTGATTCCTGTTTTCTGGGCGACGGGAGCAGCCCTGTTTATCCGACGCGCTGATTATATGAATGCCGGAGGATTGGATGGACGTTTTTTTGCACATATGGAGGAAATAGATTTGTGCTGGCGACTTCGTTCGCGAGGACGTGAGATTGTTTGTGTGCCTCAAAGTGTTGTCTATCATGTGGGGGGAGCTACTCTTAAAAAAGAGAATCCTCATAAGACTTTTCTTAATTTCCGTAATAATCTTGTCATGCTCTATAAGAATCTTCCACAGGAGGAGTTAAATAAAGTGATGCGTATCCGGGCCTGTCTCGATTATGTGGCAGTGTTTAACTTCTTGTTGCAAGGGCATTGGAACAATGCTCGTGCTATCATGCGTGCACGAAAAGAGTACCAACAGCTACGTCCTTCATTTTCTTTATCCCGTGAAAAGAATATGAGAAAAAAAACTTTGAATCCGATACCTGAACGGACAAAAAGTAGTATCTTGTGGCAGTTTTATATGAGAGGATGCAAAAGATTCTCTCAATTGTCGGATTTAAAAGGATAGCAAATGGAAGCAAAGGTTAGAAGAGGCATCGGGCTGGTAGCGCATGATGCGATGAAAAAAGATCTCATCGAATGGGTATTGTGGAATTCGGAACTGTTGATGGGAAATAAATTCTATTGTACAGGTACTACCGGTACTTTGATATTGGAAGCATTGAAAGAGAAGCACCCTGATGAAGAATGGGATTTTACGATTTTAAAATCAGGTCCGTTAGGTGGTGACCAACAGATGGGATCACGTATTGTGGATGGACAGATTGACTATCTGTTTTTCTTCACTGACCCTATGACACTGCAACCGCATGATACGGATGTGAAAGCATTAACCCGCTTGGCTGGTGTAGAAAATATTGTTTTTTGCTGTAATCGTTCTACGGCGGATCATATTATTTCCAGTCCGTTATTTATGGATCCTGATTACGAACGTATTCATCCCGGCTATTCCGGTTATACGAAACGTTTCGAGAATAAACCGGTGGTGACCGAGGCGGCAGAAGTGGGGGAGAAAAAAAAAAGAAAAAAAGAAAACGGAGGGGAAAGAGATGCAGTCATTGCTGAATGTGCCGGCGGAAGTGGTGTCGGCCAATATTAACGCAGCTGTTACAAAGGCAGCGGCAAAGAAAAGACGTATTTTTGTCCTGGG
>ENA-OPET01000311-OPET01000311.1-human-gut-metagenome-genome-assembly--contig:-NODE-311-length-13593-cov-2.373393_pt1 | contig 13593 bp, 10 predicted proteins | sample MGYA00241641_ERZ501545 | MGnify/ENA primary metagenome ERZ501545 (study PRJEB25962, sample SAMEA2042391) | human gut metagenome | biome: human gut; feature: human-associated habitat; material: faeces... | reverse complement strand
GGTAAGCAAAGATAGCTAATTTTAAAACTTACCAACCAGAAATTTCCGCTGAGCCGTTCGAAATGGTGATTATTCCGTTTTCATCTGAGCTTGCTCCATTGGCGGTTTTATTAAGAACGGCATTCACGCCAACCAGTATCTCTTTAGTATCTCCGTCTTTAACGATTGCTTTAAATATGTTTTGCGCACAAATGCTTTGTGCCAGCAATGTAATTATTGCCAGTGCTATTAATTTAATTTTCATTTTTCTTGTTTTGTCAATTTAGTGCCACACACTTAATCTGTATTATAATAAGTGCACGACGTACTGGTGATGAAACAGCGGTTTCATCACCATGAATTTAATAAATAAATGGTGAGGTCATATTAATTATGACATACAGAAATCTGCTAAATTCATCAGCTTAGGCGGCTGCCAAATTGAGGAAGAGAAATGAGGAATCATTTTCTCTTTGTAAAACGAAAGGTTATTATTTAATAGAATTAATTCGGCGGTTGGTGAATGAAACAATTTGGGTATTGGACAACCTGTGCATGTGTTGCAATGTAGAAATGGTGAACAATTGCAGTCTGTACATGAGGAACCATCATTATCAGCACATGGTTCTTCTGTTTGTTCATTAGCACATTGAAACAGACATTTGTCTTCAAGAAAGCATGGAACTGTTGATAATAACAGCACCCATAAAGCTAATATGTAGGACAAATGTTTCATTAATATCTATGCTTTGTTCTGATTTTGAGCTGCAAAATTAGTTATTTATATTTTATAAACAAAACATTCTGCAATTTTTATTATATCTATTAAGAAGTTTGACAATTTTATGGTGAGGTGACCGCTACTGACACTCATTATCTTGTTTTCATTCCAAAGAATAACATCACCAGTGTAATAGTCCAAATAGATAGACTGATTACCATTGGCAAGTTGCTTAAACCGGATTCTTACAGGCTCCTTCAATTTTGCCTCTTGTTTCTTCTTCGCCATACTTATGTTTTTATTTTGTTACCGATGGCAAATATAGATATTTTTTTTGTTACTCAACGCTATTCGAGTAACAAACTGGTAACAAAATAAACGCATTTATTGGAATTAATAGGAAAATCGGAAAAACAAAGGAAAAGATGAATATAAACAGCAAATAACTAAATATCAATATCTTATATTCATTATTTTATCTCATTCTTTCTCTTTTTCCATAGCTGCCATGAGTTGATAATGTTTTGCCACACCACATAACTACCCGGACCGACAGACGATAAAGGATTAAGATACGTAACCGCCATCCAAATAGCTAGTACTGTATTTTTTTGCCCCAATGCCTGTCCTGCACTTATACGGTCATTATATGCACTACCAATTCTTTTACCAAAATAAAATTGTAAACAACAAGTTACTAAACCGGCAAAAGCAATCAACATCTCTACCGTTACATCAGCAGTACTGTTAACCAAAGAGCGAGTAGTCTGCCCCATTACAATGGTCAATGCTACCGCCCATAAATAAAAAGCCGAAGTATGATATTTCAGTAAAAACTTGTGGAGCCGGGGAATATAATAACGGAATAATAAAGCGATAAAAAACGGTGCAAGCAACAATGGAAAAACCTTACTTAAAATCTTAAGAAAAGCAATACCAAAAGTAACATCTGTATGTGGTTCAACCAATGGAAATATCAAAGGAACTGCTATTGCAGCCAAAATATTTGAAAGCAATGTATAAGTAGTCAAACTGGAAGCACTTCCACCTAGTTTTCCCGTAATTACTGCCGCTGCCGTAGCAGTAGGACAAATAAGACAAACCATAGCCGCCTCGAATATCTCCTTATAAGATTCATCCATCGGACAAAATATTAACAACAACGCAATAATACCACAAGAAATGGCTTGAATAGCCAACAACCAGCCATGCCATACTCTAGGAACCAACTCTTTTGGTTCAATTTTACAGAATGTAAGCAACAATTGGGCAAAAATCAAGGAAGGAGTTAAAAAAGAAATCAACCCATTCATAAATGGCTTTGTCGGCTCCAGAAAAGTGAAGTTGGCAAAAACAAAATAACCGATAACTCCTGCAAGCATCGCTAGAGGTAACGTCCAATTCTTCATAAACTTAAACAAATCCATCTTTCAATATTTATTTCAGAATACAAAATAAAAGAATTTAGTCCAAACACTCGTCTATTTTTCGGGTTTTGTGGCAAGTTTCGAATAAAAAACGCAAAACTTAAAGACAAAAGCCGAGTTTTCACTAAAAATCGCTACATTTGCAACTTAATTGATATGAAAACCGATAGACTTAAAATAATATTCCTGTTGTGTAGCCTGTGGCTGGTCTTTCCCTGTTTCTGCCTGGCGGCAAAGGGAAAGGACTTTGTAGTCGTCATTGATCCCGGTCATGGCGGACATGATCCCGGTGCTATCGGCAGACGTGGAAAAGAAAAAAACATCAATCTGAACGTAGCTTTAAAAGTAGGACAACTGATCCAAAATAACTGTAATGACGTAAAGGTAATATATACCCGGAAAACAGATGTCTTTATCCCTTTGGATCGTCGTGCACAAATAGCCAATAATGCCAAGGCCGATTTATTCATCTCTATACATACTAATTCCATAGCCCGTGGCAGAACTGTACGGGGAGCAGAGACTTATACGTTAGGACTCCACCGTACTGAAGAAAATTTAGAAGTTGCTAAAAAAGAGAACTCGGTTATTTTGATAGAGGATAATTATGAACAACGTTATGCCGGATTCAATCCAAATTCTTCTGAAAGCTATATTATTTTTGAATTTGTACAAGACAAAAATATGGAGAAGAGTGTAAAATTAGCCACTCTTATCCAAAAACAATTCAAGAATACAGCCAAACGAATAGACAAAGGAGTACATCAAGCCGGATTCCTAGTTCTACGTGCCACTTCCATGCCTAGTGTTTTGGTTGAATTAGGCTATATCTCAACACCGGATGAAGAACAATATCTTTTATCCGATGCAGGCACTACGGCGTTATCTAACAGCATTTATAAAGCATTCCTCAATTACAAGCGCGAACATGACGCCCCCATCGGCCGCAGCAGAGTACAAGAACAAGAATTACCGGAACCAGAAAACAAACCGAAAGAATCAAGAATAGAAATACAAACTGCGGAACCGGACACTGCAACGGAACCGGACAAGGTTACCAAAAAGCCTGTACCTGCCACACAAAAAAAGATCACAGGCGACCAAGCCCGAACATCTGCCAAGCCTGTATTTAAAATACAAATATTGGTATCAAACAAAATATTGCCCAAAGGAAGCAAACAACTGAAAGGTGTATCACCTGTTAGCTATTACCGCGAAAAAGGACTTTATAAATATACTTACGGAGAAAATACGGATTATAATAAAATACTACGCATGAAACGTAATATTACTCCTAAATTTAAGGACGCTTTCATTATCGCTTTCAAAAACGGAGAGAAAATGAATGTGAACGAAGCCATCAAAGAATTTAAAAAGAATAGATAATATAAAAGGTATAATTGAAATGACGAAAGAGGTAAAAATAGGATTAATAGGCATCGCTGCATTGGCTATGCTGATCTTTGGTATCAACTACCTGAAAGGAATAAATATGTTCCAATCTGCCAATTACTATTATGTAGAATATACAAATATAAACGGATTAGCCGGATCAAGCCCCGTCTTTGCCAATGGTTATAAAGTAGGTACAGTAAGAAATATCAATTACAACTATGCAAAACCGGGACATGTCACAGTAGAAGTGGAAGTGGACAAGGAAATGCGTATCCCCAAAGGAAGTACAGGAGAACTGGTTACAGAAATGCTGGGAACGGTAAAGATGAACTTACTCCTTAACTTTAATTCTACAGAATACTATCAACCGGGAGATACCCTGCCCGGCAAAACGAATGCGGGGCTCATGGGAGCCGCTGAAGAAAAGCTAGTTCCTCAAATAGAGCAGATGTTACCCAAAATGGATTCTATCCTATATTCATTAAATAAAATATTAGCTGATCCTGCATTGAGTGCAACCTTGCACAACGCAGAAAAACTGACAGCCAATCTGGATGTGACAACACGTCAATTAAACATGTTAATGCAAAAGGATCTTCCGCAACTTACTGGAAAATTAAACACAATTGCTGATAACTTCATTGCTATCAGCGACAATTTGAAAGGTATTGATTATGCTTCAACGTTCAATAAAATAGACTCCACTTTATATAATGTACAAATGCTGACAGAAAAACTCAATCGCAAGGACAACAGTATCGGATTGCTATTCAATGATCCTACTTTCTACCAAAATTTGAGTGCGACGACAGCAAACGCTGCAACCTTATTGGAGGATTTGAAAGCGCATCCTAAACGTTATGTACATTTCTCTTTGTTTGGCAAGAAAGATAAGTAACATATTTGCTAATTTAAAAATATTCTAAATAAGTCTACTCAACCATTTTTCCACTTATTTTCAGTAAATGACTGCAAATAGGGAAGAAATACCATGTAGACTTATTTCATTTAAAATAAATAAAAGCCTATTTTGACTGATAGTCATCTAAGAATCAGTCAATTATCAAACAACAAGAATCTTTCAAAAGCCTTTAGATAGAGGTTTTTATAAGTAACTGAAACTAAAGATATTACTCTTTAAAAATAAAAAGCAAGAAAAAAGCGATTTGTTTTTTCAGAAATTCATTTCGAAATTTGCATTGTAGAAGTTTCGCTTTTTATAATAAATGTTTCATATGATTGAAAACGATCACGTCGTTTTATGGGGTCGTTGCCTGAACCTTATCAGAGACAACGTACCAGAAACGACCTTTAAAACGTGGTTTGAGCCTATCGTACCGCTTAAATATGAGGACAAGGCACTGACAATTGGCGTCCCCAGCCCATTCTTCTATGAATTTCTAGAAGAAAAGTTTGTGGACTTGCTGCGCGCTGCCCTATATAAAGAAATTGGGGAGGGAACGCAGCTTATGTATTGTATCTTGACCGATAAGACCAACCATATAACTGTTAACATGGAGGGAAGCAAACGCTCTTCAGCACTACCCACACAAACAGTTATACGAGATGGTAACAAGGCACCTAATCCAATGCAGGCACCGGCTCCGCAGGATTTAGACCCACATTTGAATCCAAATTACAATTTTGAGAATTTCATAAAAGGAAATAGTAATGAGTTCTCACGTACAGTAGGAGAAACTGTAGCTAAAAATCCGGCAAAAACATTCAACCCTTTGTTTTTGTATGGACCATCCGGTGTGGGCAAAACTCACTTGACTAATGCTATTGGTACCCGCATCAAGGAATTATATCCTGAAAAAAGAGTATTGTACGTATCAGCACATCTGTTTCAGGTGCAATACACTGACTCTGTTCGTACCAATCATTTCAATGATTTCATTAGTTTTTATCAAACCATAGACGTTTTGATTATTGATGATATTCAAGAATTCGCCGGAGTAACCAAAACCCAGAACACATTCTTCCACATCTTTAACCATCTGCACCAGAACGGTAAGCAACTTATTCTGACTTCTGACCGTGCGCCGGTAATGCTACAAGGTATGGAAGAACGCCTTCTGACCCGCTTTAAATGGGGCTTAGTGGCCGAATTGGAAAAGCCGGACGTAGAATTGAGAAAGAATATCTTACGTAATAAAATACGTCGTGACGGTTTGAATATACCGGAAACAGTAATTAATTATATTGCTGAAAACGTAAATGAAAGTGTACGTGAATTAGAGGGCATCATTAATTCACTTTTGGCACAATCCATTATTTTCAAGCGTGATGTCGATTTGGATTTGGCTGAAAGAATTGTACGAAAAGCTGTACGCTGTTGTGAGAGCAAGCCTGTCACAGTAGAAGATATCATACAGAAAGTATGCAGCCATTACGAGATAGAAGAATCTGCCATCCATACTAAAACAAGAAAAAGAGAAGTGGTACAAGTACGTCAGGTAGCTATGTATCTGGCCAAAAAACATACAGACTCCTCTTCTTCCAAAATTGGTAAATTAATAGGTAATAAAGATCATGCAACCGTATTGCACGCTTGCAAAATAGTAAAAGACCAAGTAGAGGTTGACAAAGCATTTAAAGCGGATATTGAGGAAATTGAAGCTTCTCTCAAAAGGAAATAGAATAAAACCACAGAGGTGCGCAAAGGGCATTTTCTTTATTTCCCTCTGCGCACCTCTGTTTTAAGATTGATAGTTCCCGGCAATTCACTTCTCAAAACCCTGTTTCTTCAAGGTTTCTTTCAAAGTTACAGACATACATTCATTATCCGACTTCTTGTATCTGACCTCAGTAAATACCTGAGCCAGTGTTTCCTTATGATTTTCTTTAATAAACTGATGATTTTCCGGAAGTGACTCTTTATATCTATAAATACGATCAATATCCTCTTTGGTATAATCATGATACAATTCTTCATGCAAAATACCCTCTATAGGAAGACGATCGACTTGTGGAGGGCATTCATCCGGATATCCTACTGTAATAGTAGCCACCGGCATAACCAATTCCGGCAACTGAAGGATATCAATAATTTGATCAGGATTATAAATCGTTGTTCCCAAAAAACAAATACCTAATCCATTTTCCTCAGCCAATGTACAAAAGTTCTGAGTCACAAGCAATGCATCCGTAGCAGCATTCAAAAAAGAAATGGGATTGTCATAACCCGGTACCGCCTTACGCTCTCTGCACCATTTACTAAAACGGTTAAAATCCGCACAAAAAGTCAGTACAACCGGAGCACCTGTTACCATCGGTTGATTAAAATGGGCAGGTGCCAATCTCTCTTTCATCTGCTTGTCACGAGTCACAATCACACTATATAATTGCATATTACCCATTGTAGAAGCACGGAACGCCTTTTCAAGCAAATCATTTAACAAAGAAGCAGAAATATCTTCCTGCTTATATTTACGGATCGTCCGTCTATTATTTATCGATTCCATATATATTTTTCTTGCAAAGATAAAAAAAGAAAAGAGTAATAATGCATTTTTTGCAAAATATTATATGCTAAGAATCTGGCCTTTTCAACTAGTCAATCACTCATCCCCTCCATCAAAATTTTCAAAACAGAAAACTTCTACAAATAAGCAAGCATATATATCTTTTGATAATCAATAAATTAACAAATATTCTTGGATAACTTTCAATTTGTTGAAAACTTATCTGCTTTTTATTTTGTTAATTGAAAAAACATATATAGCTTTGCCGAAACTTTTATTATAATGAGTTGTAACTTCTACACTAAAACAACTTATTGATATTACAGTAAATCTAAAAATAAAAGTGGAAAGACAAACGTACACCTATGACGAAGCTTTTGAAGCATCTTTACAATACTTCAAAGGTGATGAACTTGCTGCAAGGGTTTGGGTAAACAAATATGCAGTAAAAGATTCTTTCGGGAACATTTTCGAAAAGTCTCCCGAAGATATGCATTGGCGCATTGCAAATGAAGTAGCCCGCATTGAAGCTAAATATCAGAACGGGTTAAACGCACAGCAGCTTTACGAATTATTGGATCACTTTAAATACATTGTTCCGCAAGGTAGCCCTATGACAGGTATCGGGAACGACTTTCAAGTGGCTTCCTTATCAAACTGCTTTGTCATTGGAATTGATGGAGCAGCCGACTCATACGGAGGTATAATCCGCATTGATGAGGAACAAGTACAATTAATGAAACGTCGTGGTGGCGTAGGACATGATTTATCTCATATACGACCAAAAGGTTCTCCGGTTAAAAATTCAGCACTGACTTCCACCGGACTGGTGCCCTTCATGGAACGTTATTCCAATTCAACACGTGAAGTAGCGCAAGACGGACGTCGTGGTGCTTTAATGTTAAGCGTATCCATCAAGCATCCAGATTCAGAAGCATTTATTGATGCCAAAATGACCGAAGGCAAAGTAACCGGTGCTAATGTATCCGTGAAACTAGATGATGCATTTATGCAGGCAGCTGTAAATGGCACTCCTTACAAACAACAATACCCGGTAGATTCCGATCAACCTGTTTTCACGAAAGACATTGATGCATCTGCGTTATGGAAAAAGATTGTCCATAACGCATGGAAGTCTGCTGAACCCGGTGTATTATTTTGGGACACCATCATCCGTGAATCCGTACCAGACTGTTATGCCGATTTAGGATATCGTACTGTTTCTACCAATCCTTGTGGTGAAATACCCCTGTGTCCCTACGATTCTTGTCGCTTATTAGCTATCAACTTATACTCATACGTAGTAAACCCTTATACAAAGGAGGCTTACTTTGATTTCGACTTATTCAAAAAGCATGTGGCATTGGCCCAGCGCATTATGGATGACATCATTGACTTGGAATTGGAAAAAATCGAGAAAATCATAGCTAAAATCGATTCCGATCCCGAAAGTGAGGAAGTAAAAGAAGCAGAGAAACATTTATGGGAAAAAATTTATAAAAAGAGCGGACAGGGAAGACGTACAGGCGTAGGTATCACAGCTGAAGGGGATATGCTTGCCGCTATGGGGTTACGCTACGGAACAGAAGAAGCAACAGAGTTTTCTGAACAAGTACATAAAACAATCGCTCTGGAAGCCTATCGTTCATCTGTTAACATGGCAAAAGAACGTGGAGCATTCGCTATCTATGACAGTGAACGAGAAAAAAACAATCCGTTCATCAACCGCTTAAAAGAAGCTGATCCAGAATTATATGAGGAGATGAAAAAATACGGACGACGTAATATCGCCTGCCTGACCATAGCTCCCACCGGAACTACCAGCCTAATGACCCAAACTACTTCCGGCATAGAGCCGGTGTTTATGCCGGTGTATAAACGTAGAAGAAAAGTCAATCCGAATGATCCTCAGACACACGTAGATTTTGTAGATGAAACAGGAGATGCATTTGAGGAATATATTGTATTCCACCATAAATTTGTGGAATGGATGACAGTAAACGGTTACGATCCCACCAAGCGTTATACACAAGAAGAAATTGACAAATTGGTAGAAAAGTCACCTTATTATAAAGCCACATCAAATGATGTAGACTGGCTGATGAAAGTAAAAATGCAAGGACGCATCCAAAAATGGGTTGACCATTCAATCAGCGTAACTATCAATTTGCCCAATGACGTAGATGAAGCATTGGTAAACCGCTTGTATGTAGAGGCATGGCGTTCAGGATGCAAAGGATGTACCGTTTATCGTGATGGCTCCCGCTCCGGAGTTTTACTTTCTACCCAAAAGGACAAGAAAGACAAAAAAGAAGAACTTCCCCCTTGCAAACCACCTACGGTAGTAGAAGTGCGCCCCAAAGTACTGGAAGCGGAAGTAGTACGTTTCCAAAACAACAAAGAAAAATGGGTTGCATTTGTAGGCTTGTTGGATGGACATCCATACGAAATCTTTACCGGTCTGCAAGATGATGAAGAAGGTATTTCATTGCCCAAATCGGTCACTACCGGACGCATCATCAAAAACATTGATGAAGAAGGCAACAAACGATATGATTTCCAGTTTGAAAACAAACGTGGATACAAAACAACCATTGAAGGTTTGTCTGAAAAGTTCAACAAAGAATATTGGAACTATGCTAAATTGATTTCGGGTGTACTTCGTTGGAGAATGCCTATTGATCGTGTTATCAAACTGGTAGATTCTCTGCAACTTGACAGTGAAAACATTAACACATGGAAAAATGGTGTAGAACGAGCACTGAAAAAATATGTAACAGATGGTACTAGTGCCGAAGGACAAAAATGTCCCAATTGCGGAAATGAAACTCTCGTATATCAAGAAGGATGCTTGATCTGCAAGACTTGTGGCACATCGAGATGTGGATAATGGTTTATTATATAATGTAACAACACAAAGGAAAAGCTCCTTCATGACTTTCGTGAAGGAGCTTTTTTATATAAACAAAATAAATCCCTTTTCTATCTTACCCCTACAATACGATGAAACCGTTCCACAATACGCCTTCCTAAATCCATACGCGTACTATCTACTTTATGAATGGCAGCAGGAGTCACATCATCTTTATATTTGGCTTTACCTACACGTATTTTCATCTTATCCAGATTACCGGAAATATTCACTCCAGCCTTAAAAGGCAAAGGCGATTTCAAAATGGATATATGATATTTAAAATTCATATCCAGTCCTTGCTCTCCCCCTATAGCAGCTTTATAACGATCTATAGACACTTGAAATGGATAAACAAGAACACTACCGTCATTAACAACTACATTAACCGAAATACTATCAAATACATTCTTCTTTTTATTTTTAAACATCAACATCTTTGAAATTTCGGCAAAGGTCTCACCATCCATCAACACCAAACTGTCCCCTTTTATATACATGGCCGAACGCAAAGTAGGTATACGAATATTCATATTTGAATCCAGACGTGCCTCTGCAGCCACATCAAACTGAACCCTTCCTTCAAAAGATCTCAGCATAGGTACAATGGTATCCATTGAAGGTATAAAATCTACCAGCTTAGCTATATTTATATCCCTAATTTTAAAGTCAAAGCCTGTATATCCTCCTCTGACTGAATCCGCACGATATACCATAACCGCCTTCATATCAGCATCCAATGCACGCATTTCCAAATTTCTTAAATATAATGTACGATTTTTCAAATCTACCTTTCCACACACATCTTCAAATTCCACCTTTCCAAACACTACTTTTTTCAAATCTGTCTGTAATTCAAAATCCAAATTACCCGGTAACACAAACAACTTCATTTCTGTTGGAGACACTGTGTCTGTCACCGCCACAGATACTGAATCTTCAGATAAAGAGAATGAATTTATCAATTGATTACAATCAATCATCTCAGAAGAGATTGCTAAACGCGCTTTTAAAGTTTCATTTTTAGTCATCGCACGATATAATCCCATTACCTCACCGGTAGCAACCATATCTGAATGCCCTATTTTCAAAGAGGCATTTCTTAATGTTATTTTCGGACCATCTACTGTTACAGCTGTCTTACGTACTCGTAAAGGTAAACCAAATTCAGGAGTATGTACCAACAACCTATCAAAACCAACAATTCCCCGAGGTATCCATAACGAATCATTTTTCTTTTCCAATTTCGCCTTAATACCTGCCACGCCTAACGCCAACTTCGTTTCATTGGCATTAAAGAAAAGAGAATCCGTACGCATGGAAAAGCTAATCATCGGCATTGCCGAATTTTGTTCCTTCGGAGCAAGTTCGCCAGTTCCAGTAGTCTTGCCACTATATATTTTAAGCGAATCTCCTATATTCGCACGCAATTTATTCATTTCCAATTCACATTGCAAAGTGACAATCTTTGTGGTATCCTTGAGGATTGGTTGAAACAACCTTCGCTTTCATCCGATCTATCTCTGAAACAAATTTCCTACTATTCAATATTATTTCTCTGATATCCAATTCAGCCTGCAAAGTTTCACTATCACTGAATTTTAAATCGGCATTACCTAAAAAATTAAAATCTTTAGCAGTGTCTTTTAACTCAAAATCCTTTAAAGCCAATCTTCCCCCTAACCTGATACGTCCAATATCCTGCTTTTTCAAAGAAGAAAGACGACATTTTAAATTTAAACCCGCATCTAATTTACCACGGATGGTTACATTTTCCTGCAAAGGGAAAGTTTTAGCTAAAGCATCCAAGTCAACTGTAGATTCAGTATGAAGTGTTATAAGTGGATCTATCAATAAATCCTCCACTTTGGCATCTGCTAGAATCTTGGTATGTGCCTCCCTCAAAATGAAGAATTTTCAAGTTCAAAAATGAAGGATTGCGACGCATCAAATCAATATACGATTCAAAATCAGCCGTAAAATTATCAATACCATAAGGAAGTCCTTCATATCGGGCGGATGCATCATTAATCTTTATATTCAATGATACCGCCGGAAGCTGTTTGTTTCCATAATTACCTTCCAATGTTCCATCAACCTTAACCTCACCTTTTGCCGAAATTTGTCCACGTTTCACATAAGCCTCGGGAATCATATTCATGACTGTTTCCATGGAAGGTGCATGTAGTCCATATTTCAAGTTCACACCCACCATCTTGGTAACTGTATCACGTTTTAATTCACCGTTTACATCCAGCCGGATACCATTTATAGTCAATCCTGTATTTTTCAATGTCCACAATGCCGTAGACCTGTCTATCTCAATATCAGTCTGCAAGGAAGCCGCTACTTTATTAATCAATAATTCACCTTGCTGCCAAAAAAGAATATTTTTATTTTCAAATTCTACTCCCAATGAAGAAACTCCTTTTGTCAACGCCAGCTTTAGGCGCAAATCAACATCATCTATACGTGAATAAACCTCTGTATTACGATCATCAAAAATCAAATTGGCATGTTCTAGCTCAACCTGACGGATATCTATCTCGCTATCAAATTTATTTTGTGAAATTGTATCTTTTTCCACAGCCAATGTATCCGAAGAAGTTTTCACTATCTCCCAATTCGCCTTACCTGTTTTATTTCGATAAGCATAAACAGCAACATTTTTCAAAGACAAATTATAGACACTGATCTTATTTTTCAAAAAATAATCCAAAGGATTCACTATCAACACACATTCTTTAAACGCCAATAAAGAATCGGTCTTTTGTGGAAGACTATCATTCAATACTTTAGAAACCAAGAAACCTTCGTCAACTTTTAACCCAAATTGAGGAAAGGTAGAAAAGAAAGTCAATTCTACACTTTCTACCTTCAAATCAGCATCCAGTGAACGATTAGCAACATTCAACACTATCGGAGTTAATTTATCTGGTGTAAATACATAGTTAATCACAAAAGCCACTACCACAAACCCAGTAAGCAGCAAGGCTCCCACTGTAATGGCACTTACCCTTATTAATTTACGAATTCTTCTTTCCATATTATGCAAAATTAATGAAAACACCCATGCCATCAACTTTATTTCGTGTTAATACTATAAAATAGACCAATAAAACAGATAAAAAAGAAAACAAGAACAATGATTTTTAATTTTGAGATATGAAGCGAAAGTTCTACTTTTGTTTCTCAAACTGAAAAAATATGAAAGCAACATCTATGTATATTTATCTGGAAGGTGCCAGGTTTTTCGCTCACCACGGAGTCGATCCACAAGAAACAATAGTAGGAGCTAATTTTATAATTGATTTAAGACTAAGAACCGATTTCACCCATGCAGCACAAACTGACGAACTGAAAGGCACCGTAAGTTATGCTGATATATATGCAGTCGTCAAAAAAGAGATGAAAACTCCATCCAAACTTTTAGAGCATGTCTGTGAACGCATAGGGCAAAGACTGTTTAATGATTTTCCAACTATTCAGGAAATAATCATCCGGTTGTCAAAAGAAAATCCGCCTATGGGCAGTGATTGCAGAAATGTTGGAGTAGAAGTACATTATACACGATGAAAAAAATTATCTGACAAACATCCAGTCATTTAATTAAGTTCACCCTATTACATGCCCTCCTCTTAGGGATATTCAGTAAATGTCTCTAAAAAATAAGATGGCATATGAAGATGATAG
>ENA-OPET01000297-OPET01000297.1-human-gut-metagenome-genome-assembly--contig:-NODE-297-length-14027-cov-2.037504_pt1 | contig 14027 bp, 9 predicted proteins | sample MGYA00241641_ERZ501545 | MGnify/ENA primary metagenome ERZ501545 (study PRJEB25962, sample SAMEA2042391) | human gut metagenome | biome: human gut; feature: human-associated habitat; material: faeces... | reverse complement strand
AGGACGGTTATCTCAACCGGATTGCCGTCGGCATCCATAAATTTCAATTTGCCGTCTTCAATGGCAAGCTTACCGGCATTGGTACCGTCATCCCATTTGTAGCCATCGGCCGTGCTGCTCAATACCAGCTCATAGTCGGCAATGGAAGCATCGGCCACAGGTGCCCATGAAGAACCGTACTGTCCCTTCACTACGCTTTCCCAAGCAGCAGAACCACCATTCCACCATGTCCAGTCATAAGGTTCTTCATCATTGATGAGGAAGCGTGCCTCATTGCCCACATAGGTGACACCGTTGATTTCAGTAGTGAACAGTTTGGTTGCCAAATCTTCAATGGCAGGCTGTTGTACTTCGGCAGGCTGAAGCAAACCCGGATCTTCAGTCGGTATGATACTGGGGTCATTATAAGCCTCTTCGGAAATGAAGTTCCACACCAGCCACCACGGACCTTCGCTATTGGTACGCATCGTAGCTACCTGCAGCAGATAAGGAGTACATTCTATAATCTTGATGTCGTTGGTATAGTTGGAACAGACATCATCAAAACCCTCGTTATGCAATGAATAGGTACCGCCATAGAAAGATATGACAGGGCGTTTCGGGTCAGACACATTCAAGTTGAAAGTTCCGGTGGCATCCGTCGTGCCCGAAGCAGCCACCCGATGAAGTTCCACCGTACAGCCTTTCACAGCATCCAGGCCGAAAGTGATGTACGACTGGAAATAGGGGTCGTCTGCCGGAATGAGCCACGATTGGATACCCGGATCCCAGTTGGGAGCCCAATTGGCGCTACCAATCATAAGGTCGGTAATATTGCTTCCATCATTTTTCACATCAGTGTGGCTCATGTACATCACCGGTCCCGAACAACGGCCAATACCAAAGTTCTTGTCAATGGGAACCCACTTACGGCTCTTGCCCACTCCACCTGCAAGGTTAGCCCAGATAGGGTCTTCGAGCATGGCAAAGTTATTGGTCTCTACCTTGAAGGTATATGGTTCGCCATATACCGGACCTGCCGGTGTGGAAGCGCCGAAAGTCACGCTATATTCTCCGGCAAAAGGAAGTGCCAAGTCAAGAGTGGTCTTTTGAGAAGGACCGCTTGGAGTGACCCACAAGGGAGTGGCTCCCTTGATGAGCGAAGTCAGATGAATCGTATTAGGATCATTGGCATCAGGGGTCACCGTATAGGCGATACCTTCCACCAAATCATCGGAAACATAGGTTTTTGCCCCCATCTCGTACTCTTCGGGCGAGCAAGCGGAAAATATCAAAGCCGCTCCTGCCAATATGGAAAAGAATGATTTAAGTCTCATATCTTATTGTTTTTATTTTTTATTTACTCTATTAATGGTACTCACCATCCGGGATTCTGCACAAGTACACTCTGTGAAAGGTTAATTTGATTATAAGGAATCTGGCTCAAGCCTTTGGTGGCTTTCACACGGTCGGCCCGTATGGTTACCGCATCATCAGTGCCTCCACTCTTCACCTTGACACCATTCAAGGCGAGCTTCTCGGCTGCCACGTCTATACCTTGACGCAGGAGATCCCAATAATTAATGCTTTCAAAAGCAAATTCAAGACGACGTTCTTCCATAATAGCTTGTTGAGACACACTCTTAGCTTGATAGTTGGCCGATACTGTTCCGTTGTCATCAACCTGATAAGCACGCTTACGCACTTGGTCGAAATAAGTTTGCGCATTGGGGCTGCCCAGTTCTGCGGCCATCAACAATACGTCGGCATAACGGATAATAACGTAGTCTTGGCGGTTCTGTGTCTGGAAGTCACCGCTACCATCCTGCTTACCGGCATGGCTTCCATCGGCATAGCAAAGGGGAGCATACTTCTTCACAGCATAGCCGGTATATTCACGCCAGTCATTAAAACTGGTGGTAAAGTCGGCCGAACCGGTGATTCCTTCCCCTACCAAATCAATGATAGAAGCCGAACGGCGGAGGTCACCAGTGGGAAACGCTTCCACAAAATCAGGATTTACCGTCAATGCGCCCCATCCCTTGCAATAGGGAGCAGCATTAAGCTGGCGCATACCCAACATCACCTGCCAACGGTTGGAGTCATTATTCCCGTTATAATCCTGAGTAGCGGTAAATTTCAACGCAAGAATGGTTTCCTTGTTTCCATCACCGGCATATGTACCCTTCAAAGTTTCATAGTCTCCTTTTTCGGCCACTTTTGCAGAAGAAGCCGGCCATAAATTCTTGAATTGCGGTACCAAACCATATTCTCCTGAAGCGATTACGTCTTCTACAGCAGCCAAAGCTTCGGCACGAGTCACCTCTACAGGTTCTTCACCGTAATATCCGGTATAGAAAAGATAGGCACGTGCCAGCAAAGCCTCGGCGGCATATTTTGTAATATGTCCGTCGTTCTTGGGATAGTCGGCCTTGGGATAAGCGTCACCGGGAATATTCTCGATAGCATATTTTAAGTCAGTAAATATGGCACTGAACACCTCTTTGGCAGGTGAAGGAGCGCGATTTTCGTTTACCGGTTCCAGAAAGAGTGGGATATTCCCCCATAAACGAACCATATCCAGATAAAGCAATGCACGCAACGTACGACATTCGCCCATATAGATACCACGTTTGCTATCCGATTCATTCCATACAATCTGCTCTTCATGAGCTATCAGCTCGTTGCAACGATAGACGCCCGCATAATAATTTTTCCAGTCACCTTCGTATAGGTTGAGGTCAGCCGGCGATTGGGAGATGTCAAAACGGTCAATGGCCTGATAGCCACGTCCATCGGCATTTCCGGTAGCGCCAAAACACTCGGCACTCATCACCTCGGAAGCCATATAAAACCCTACCATCATGGCTGATGAAGTCTGGCGCCAACCATCATAACAAGCTATCAGAGCACGATAAGCATCTTTTTCAGTCTTATAGAATGTACCGGTTGAAGATTCAGTCTTCGACGTAACATCGAGAAAACTGTCGGTACACGAAGCCAGTCCCAAACTCAGGAGCAGGACACTTGCCATAAATATATTTTTGTTTTTCTTCATATCAGTCTATATTTTAAAATTTCAAGTTAACACCAAACAATACGGTACGGGGACGGGGGTAATAACCTAAATCAACGCCCGATACCCAACCTTGTCCGTTATCTCCTTCGGGACCATAACCTATTTCCGGATCCATGCCGTCATATTTGGTAAATGTGAACGCATTCTGTACCTGAGCATAGATACGGCACTGGCTGATGACCTTACATCTCAGTAGCTTGGCAAAGTCGTAGCCCAAAGTAATGTTACTGATTCGCAGGTAATCACCATCCTGCACATAGAGGTCTGAGAACTGCCAGTTGAGATTCTGGTCTGTGACACGAGGTATGCGATTGCTGGTTCCCTCTCCTGTCCAACGTCCTAAAATTGCAGTAGTATAATTGGCTTGCTTGGAGGTATGGTTACGATAGCTCTGGACAATCTGCTGTCCGAAAGCACCGTTGGCCACTACAGAGAAATCAAGTCCTTTCCAGTTGAAACCGAGATTGAAGCCCATAGTGAAATCAGGAATACCGTTACCAAGATCGGTCTTGTCAAGCTCGTTCACCCGTCCGTCATGGTTGATGTCCACAAACTTCACGTCACCTGGTTGTACGTCAGCTTGCAGCACACCGTTACCAGCCTTAATCCAATCCTCTATTTCTTGATTGTTTTGGAATATGCCTGCTGTCTTGAAACCATAGAAATAACCGATAGGCTTACCATTCTCGGCACGATAGAATTCAGGAGTATTGTCATACAACTGGTTGGTAGAGCCATGAATGATACCATCGTCGTTAGGAATCTCTCCGACCTTATTCTTATTGTAGGCACCGTTGATACCGATATTGTAACTAAAGTCTTTGCCTATTTGGTCATTCCAAGTAAGATTGAGTTCCACACCGGTGTTTTTCACTCCACCGCCATTAATATAAGGAGCACCTGCTCCGGCAGTAGCAAGAATAGGAGCCACCACGAGCCAGTCTTTAGTATCTTTAATGTAGAAATCGAAATTAACACCCAGGCGACTGTTGAGGAATCGGGCATCAAGACCGATATTGGTCTGCTGTGAAGTCTCCCACTTGATGTCAGCATTAGCCAGACGACTAGGGTAAGCTCCCCAGTTGGTTCCGAGCTGTGCCGCAGCATCCGAGTCGCCGTAACCGCTGCCGAAAAGATAGTGTGTATTGGTACTCTTGATAGGAGCCAGATATTGGAATGCGTCAATGTTGGCATTACCCACTTGTCCCCAGCTGGCACGTATTTTCAGGAAGTCGAGCCAGTTTTGCGTACTTTCCATGAATTTTTCGTTAGTAATGGTCCATCCTGCCGATACCGAAGGGAAGTAACCAAAACGGTTGCCTTTGGCAAAGTTGCTCGAACCGTCTGCACGCAAAGTAGCATTGACCATATAAGTTTCTTTCCAGTTCCAACCCAATCGGCCGAAATAGGACACCTTGCGGCTCTCGGTATGCGGATTGCCACTGGCACCCAAGCCGTTGGTCGAATCGGAGGCCGTTCCGTTGCCCACAAAAGCATGCTCCCAATCATCAAAACCTTCTTTCAACATACCATTTTTAGCTTCGATATAAGTGCCCTCGTAACGATAGGCTTCCATACCCAGCAAGGCGTTGAACGAATGTTCTCCCATAGTCCAGTCATAAGAAGCCGTATTGGTCCATGTCATACCCAAAGAGTGATTGGCATTTTGAGATACGGTAGTACGTTCTTCATTATATATATATTGGCTGAACTTGTAGAGAGGCTTGAAACTACGGTATTCGCTGGAACCATAAACCACACCGAATACAGACTTTATCTTCAAATTCTTGACAGGCTGCAATTCAGCATAAACATTACCGGAAAAAGTAGCCGTTTTGTTCTCATTGTTGCTGTCGGTCATCATTAAACCATAAGGGTTTCCATCACCTTTATTCCAGTCACTGGTACTGGTGTCATTGTAAGGCGAATCATAAAGATTATTATCGCTATAGACAGGAGTGATAGGCGATGTTCCGAATGCACCGCGTAAGGTATTATTATATTGGTTGCCTACACTGATACCGTTATTCATCTTATATACAAAACTCACCTGCTCGCCCACTTTCAAAATATCCTTGAAAAGTTTGTGCTCGCTGTTCACACGGAAATTGTAACGCGAATAGTTAGACACATCCGAACCGCCGACAATACCTTCCTGACTCATATATCCTAACGAAAGGGCATAAGTGGAAGTTGCGCTTCCACCAGTGACACCCAGCGTATAGCTCTCCGTTGTGGCATTATCTTTGAACATAGTATCTACCCAATCCGTATCATACACATTGCCATTGGCATCGTAAATAGACTGGTATTGGCTCCAATCGTAAGCCGAAAGTCCGCTATTCAAAGCCTGCTCATCCATAATGGCCATATACTCTTTTGCATTCAGCATATTAGCCTTACGAGCTACATTCTGTATTCCATAATAAGCATCGAAACTAATCTGCGCTTTACCTTCGCGCCCTTGCTTGGTAGTAATAAGCACTACACCATTAGCACCGGCCGAACCGTAGATAGCCGCACTAGCCGCATCTTTCAGTACATCTATACTTTCAATATCGGCAGGATTCAAAGTAGAAATATCACCACCCACACCATCAATCAGATAAAGAGGAGCACTATTTCCCACGGTACCAAGACCACGGATACTCACTTTCATGTCAGCACCCGGTTGACCGGAAGTCGAAGCAATACTTACACCCGGTGTCTGTCCCTGCATAGCCTGCAAGGGATTGGTTGTATTCATCTTGGCTATTTCGTCACCCTTCACCTGAACAGTGGCACCCGTCACCAATTTCTTCTTCTGGACACCATAGCCCACTACAACCACTTCATCCAACATTTCCGTGTCCTCCTTCAGCACCACATTGATGACGGAAGAAGTACCTACCTTGATTTCCTGTGATTGATAACCGATGTAAGAAAACACCAGTGTCTGCCCTTGTTGGGCACTTACTGAATACCGGCCATCAATGTCGGTAATTCCACCCGTAGCGGTTTCTCTCACCTGCACGCTGACACCTATCAACGGCTCACTATCCGTAGCCGATGTCACAACACCCGAAATGGTCTTGTTTTGAGAAGGATTAGCCTGCAGGCTACTGATTGCAGGTACAAGAAACAAAAGTACCAATGCAACACGGCATAAACGCAGATTTATGCACTTTTCCAAGAATGTTTTTCTCATTGTACATTATTTAATGGTTAATATCAAAGATTCATTGTGTTCTTCAATTAATACCAAAGAACTCGGATGCAAATGTATGGAGGAACAAGAAAAGAATGTCGAGAAATTGTTACGAAGAGTATATGATTTCGTTAATCAAGGCTTCTAAAATGTTACTAAAAAAGGTATAATTTGTTTTCCGTCCCTTCTCTAAGCCTTTTGAAGAGGGGCTATTCTTCCCATTCCCCTCAATACCGGAATTGGTTTCACCTCACTTTTCCATCCCCAATATACTTTCTCCGGAGTACAAAGAACCATTTCTTTCTAAAAACGTTCTCAAGGAAGAACAACCTAAAGCTTAACAGATAATGAAAAAATTAGTAGTATTTGCAGTACTTGCCGCAATCGTGGCAAGCTGCGCCGATGACAATCCGCCCCAGATAGAAAAAAGCAGTGAGTTGGTATCACCACGACTTTTGATGGACGTGTCCACAGAAAGCGGACAAAGCCCGCTGACCGGCATACTGACCATCATGCCCTGCAAGGCGGGCACCTCTATTTATTATGGAAACTACATAAACCGGAAGCTGACACCTTTTTACGGTTACTACCAAGTTAAAGACGGAGCTTTCTATAACGATGGCGTCAATCGAGAGTTATCCTTACCCGCAGGTCTCTATAACATGATTTATTGGGGAACCCCTAAATACGAGGAGCCGATTTATGCACATCCTCTCATGAGGGACCCGGTCTACATCTTAGGCGAAGACATGTCCCGGCAACACTTCTCCCTATTCAAAATGGAAGCGGACACAACCTATTATCCGGTATTCGACCTGGTACACGCCGTCCAGCCTGCCAACATTGGAAGTGAGGACCTGAAAGCATCCCTCAAACGGGTAGTGACCGGACTGAAAGTAATCATCAAGGACAAGAACAACGGCATCCTCAGTTCGAGCATCGACAGCATGGTGGTGCGCATCACCAATATTGCTGGAGAACTGAATTTCTACACCGCCGCTCCTCAAGGAAGCCCACGCACAGTAGCCTTCCCTCTGGTCCGTTCCGTCGACGGTACACAAATGAGCAACGCCACCGTCATGCTCTTCCCTTCTTTCGGGAAACCGGAATTCCAGATGAGCATCATACTGAAAAATGGAAACGTGAAAAGTTTCAAGCAAACATTGAACGGACCTTTGGAAGCAAACTCCAAACTGACCCTGACCCTCACTCTGGGAGACATCTTTTCCGAAGAATCATCCGGAGAATTCACCCTTGACAACTGGAACGAGGAAAGCCAGACAATCGATGTCCCTTCATTGGATTGAGCTTGCAGCATCAAGGAAAGATAGAACGGTGCGCGTCCATCTTATAAAAAGGCAACGTGAACCAGAAAGTGGAGCCCTTGCCCAACTGTGACTCCACCCCTATCTCTCCTTTCAGTTCCTTCACAATGTTTTGCGAAATGGCCAGTCCCAGTCCGGTACCTTGCTTAAAGGAATCCAGCTTCACAAAGCGGTTAAAAATCCCCTGCGCATTCTCAGATGATATCCCCGTCCCGGTATCGGTGACATAAAAACGGATATAGCTATTTTCGGGCATTCCGTAACCAATGGTAATGCTACCGGCAGCAGTAAACTTCAGCGCATTACTGATGAAGTTATTGAATACCTGAGTAATTCTGCGCTGATCGGTATACAGCAGCAAACCGGGCAATGGCGTAACCGTGACCAGACGCACGTCTTTATTGGTCAGCCTGATACTTGTAGCCTGCTCTATCTCGGACACCATTTTATTGATATCCACGTTAGCATAGACATACTCCAATGTACCGGCTTCTATCTTCGACAAATCCAGAATGTCATTGATGAGCTGCAACAGCAGTTCATTATTCCGCTCTATAATATCGAGATACTCCACCCGTTCTTCCTCAGACACTTCCGTGGCCAAAATACTCGAAAAACCAACTATTGCATTGAGCGGAGTACGTATCTCATGACTCATATTGGCCAGGAAAGCCGATTTTATCCAGTTGGACTCCTCAGCCTCCTCTTTGGCCAGACGTAGCTTGCGCTCCATGATTTTCAAATCAGTAATGTCCCAAGCAGTATAAACAATCCACTTGCGACCATCAGAAAGCTTTATAAAATTATTGTTCTGGAAGGTAAACCGCTCCTCGTTCTTCTTGGTAAAAAAACGTCGTATACCTTCTTGTGGAATCCCCGTCTTGACCAACTCTTCATCCTCCTTCCTAATTAAAGCCGCAGCCTCTGGCATTGTTTCAAAATCCGTCTTGCCTATAGCCTCTCTGGCCGAACATTCAAAGAGTTCCTCTGCCTTTTTATTCCAAAAAGTATAGCGCATCCCATCATTCACATCCTTCACTTTTGCCGCAATGGGAAGATTATCAAGAATGCCTTCCAACAGTTGCAGATACCTCTCCCGGTCCCTTTCCCTCAATTTCTTCATCTGCCTCTGCATGAAGAAAAAGAAGAGGCACAGCACCAATGTACCTAAAAGAATGGAAATATAGACCATCTCTCTTTGAACAAACCCGTCGGGAATATCAAGCCTTTCCTGCAAGGTGAAAGCAGTATCGAAAAGTTCGGGGCTTTCAGCCATTTTGTCAGCCAATGCCGGATGAACAAAGATTATACAAAAAGAGAAGAATATCGTCAGTAACCGAATACTTCCGAGAGGTAAAAAAAGAGGAACATGTTTTGTCATAATTGGCAAACATTTAATAATTAAATAGTTAGATAAGATTCCAGCTACTGCAAATTTAGAAAAAAATAAATGCGAAAACAGTATCTACGAAATAAATTTGCATTTTACACCCATTATTTTGTATTTAATGCCGAGAAGAGAATATTTTGAGAATAACCCAATACAAAAGGATGATACAGCACAATCAGCTAATGCCTATATGAGCTTATCAGGAAGGAATCGTCGCTTTTCAAAACATGAGATTAAAACCTTTTTTACGTCCAGTATTGTATTTCTCAATCTCTGACGCAAATGATTTTTTCAGCTGCGCTGCCATAAAGTCCAAGAAAGGCTGACTGTTCTCATCTTCTTGCGACTGCCGCAAAGAAAGAATATAGTCGCCCCTATCTTCTTTAAAGATTTTCGTCGGAAAAAGATGATGGCAGAACTGGATATAGTTCATCAACAAACGAGCCGTTCTCCCATTGCCATCTACCCACGGATGAACGGTTACCAAATTGAGATGAGCATTGAAACTCAATTCATATCGTTCCCGAAATGTTTCCATATTCTTTTGCTTTTCTCTCAATATAGAACAAAGTTCTTCTACTTTAGCGGGAACTTTAGGATAGCTCATATAAGAACACCCGCCCACCCCAGCAGTAACGCCGCACAAACGAAATTCACCTTTAGAAGAATCAAAAGAACCGCCCATTACATTATATACACTCCCAGTAGTACGCATTAGAGCAGCATTCAATTTTTGTAAGAAAACAGGCGTAATTTCCGCATTTTGTGCACTTTCTTCTTTGGCGAGTTCGTATGCCTTCTTCAAATCCTCATTCATCAGATGATAGACCAACGGCTTTCCTTTGGCTGTTACCCCCTCATCAAAAAGCAACTGGGTATCCAATTCGGTAAGTGTAGAGCCCTCAATAGCAGTAGAATGGGTAATAAGCGAATAGAGGTAGTACTTTTCATAGTCTACCGACTGACTGATACCAAGCCTCACAAATTCTTGATTCAGTACTTCTATCTCTTGCCAGATATCTGTTCCCATGAGCAAAGGGCATAAAGATAAGTATAAAAAGAAAGCGGGAAAAGCATTAAAACTTTCCCCGCTTCTTTATTTCGTACCCAGACCCGGGGTCGAACCGGGATGGAAGTGAATCCACTGGTGTTTGAGACCAGCGCGTCTACCGATTCCGCCATCTGGGCATGTTTGACTTCTCAAATGCGGTGCAAAGATACAGCTTTTTTCTAAACCTGCAATACTTTTCCTAAAAAAAGGCGAAAAAAACGATAAAACCTGCTTGAATCATTCCTTGTTTGTAAAATATGCAGTACATTAGCAGAAACTTTTAAAATCAATAGCATGGTAACCAATAAGGATAATTTCTGTGTAATCATGGGCGGAGGAATCGGTAGCCGTTTCTGGCCATTCAGCCGCAAGACACTTCCAAAACAGTTTCTGGATTTCTTCGGTACAGGACGTTCCTTGCTGCAGCAAACCTTCGACCGCTTCAAGCAGGTAATCCCCATGGAAAATATACTTATCGTAACAAATGACTTGTATGCCGACCTTGTAAAAGAACAGCTTCCCGAACTTAAACCCGAACAGATTCTACTGGAGCCGACACGCAGGAATACAGCCCCCTGCATTGCGTGGGCTTCCTATCATATCCGCGCCTTGAATCCGAACGCCAATATAGTGGTAGCTCCTTCGGACCACTTAATCCTGAAGGAAGGCGAATTTCTGGCAGCTATCGAAAAAGGGCTGGACTTCGTTTCCCAATCGGACAATCTGCTGACACTCGGCATCAAGCCCAACCGTCCGGAAACCGGATATGGCTATATACAAATTGACGAACCAACCAGTGATGGCTTCTACAAAGTAAAGACATTCACCGAAAAACCGGAACTGGAATTAGCAAAAGTATTCGTGGAAAGTGGAGAATTCTATTGGAACTCTGGTCTGTTCATGTGGAACGTAAATACCATCATCAAGGCAAACGAAGCCCTGCTGCCCGAGCTGACTTCCAAACTGGCCCCCGGCAAAGATGTGTATGGAACAGTCCAAGAGAAACAATTCATTGATGAGAACTTCCCTGCTTGCCCCAATGTCTCCATAGACTTCGGCATCATGGAAAAGGCAGACAATGTATATGTGTCATTAGGCGATTTCGGCTGGTCTGATTTAGGAACCTGGGGGTCTTTGTATGATTTGTCTCCCAAAGATGAAGCAGGCAATGTAGCCTTAAAATGTAAATCCCTCATTTATAATAGCAAAGACAATATCGTGGTGCTGCCCGACAACAAACTTGCAGTTATCGACGGTTTGGAAGGTTATCTCATAGCCGAGTCGGACAATGTATTACTGATTTGCAAGAAAGATGAAGAACATACCATCCGCAAATATGTGAATGATGCCCAGATAAAACTGGGAGAGGAATACATTTAAATTAAAAATTAAAGGATAGGTGCCGAAGGCAAAAAAATAGCGGGAGCTGGATGAAGTCCAACTCCCGCTTCCGTTTATTTAGGGGAGGAAAATAAACCGATTAAAGCACTGCACGGATAGCTTCTGCCACAGCCTTGAATTCTTCGTCCGTCAGTTTCAGTTTGGGATTGGAGAAAAGCATATCTTTTTCGTTCTGCATAGGAATCAAATGTATGTGCGCATGAGGCACTTCCAGCCCCAATACCGCTTCTCCTACCTTTCTACACGGAAAGGCCTTGCCGATGGCAAGCGCCACTCTCTTGGCGAAAACATGCATCGCCGCCAAATCCTCATCGTTCAAATCGAAGATATAATCCACTTCCTGCTTGGGAATGACCAATGTATGACCTTTTACCAACGGATTGATGTCAAGGAACGCAAAGAATCTGTCATCCTCCGCCACCTTGTAGCAAGGTATTTCACCTGCGATAATTCTACTGAATATTGTTGCCATAGCTATAAATTATAAAATAAGGCAAGCCCGTATGCGGACCTGCCTTCCTTTAAAAGGATATGTTCACTACTTCCAGGTTAATCATGCCCTGCGGAACTTTAATTTCTGCGATGTCACCTACTTTCTTGCCAAGCAGACCTTGTGCAATCGGAGTATTGACGGAAATCTTTCCTTCCTTCAGATTGGCTTCACTTTCGGAAACGATGGTATAAACCATCTTCATGCCATTCTTCACGTTCTTAAGCTCTACCTTATTGAGAATCTGTACAGAATCGGTTTTCAACTTCGACTCATCAATAATCTTAGCGTCGGCAATGGTCAGCTTCAAGTTGTTAATTTTCATCTCAAGCATACCTTGAGCTTCCTTGGCAGCGTCATACTCTGCATTTTCCGACAAATCACCTTTGTCACGCGCTTCGGCAATGGCAGCCGATATTTTGGGACGTTCCACCGTCTCCAGGTGTTTCAATTCGGCCATCAATTTCTTGTAGCCGTCTTCTGACATATAAGCCATACTTTTTCCTCCTTAAATGTTATGTTAGTTTTTAATGGTACTATAAACAAAAAAGAATTCCAACATGGTCAGCATGCTGGAACCCTCTTTCCGATTTTCCTTTGCAAAGATAGCCTTTTATACAATGCGTGTCAAGCATAAAAGGCTGCTTTGTAACATATTTAAACGAAAACTTCTTATTTATAACATGTTACAGCAATGCTTTCACTGCCGCCTCCAGGTCTTTAATGCTCTCTCCACGGGCACTCAACTCATTGTTCTTGTTGACCAGGAACACAGAAGGCACATTCTTCACATTATAAGAAGCCGCTATAGACGAATAAATTCCATTGCCGTCGCGCACACAAATCCAAGGTAGATTGTCGGCAGTTGTTTTCCAATAGTGCTCGTCTGCATCCAGAGAAACCTGATAGATTTCCAATCCCTGGGCGGCATACTTGTCGTACAAGTCGCGCAACATATAATTATGTGTAGCAGAAACGGCACTCTGATAAACAGTGAAGTCCACAATAACAGCCTTGCCCTTCAGTTCGCTCAACTTACGTGTATTGCCCTTCATGTCACGCAGGTTAATGTCGATGATGCCGGTTTCGGAAATTGCCTCTTCGGGGATTTCCACCACCTTCTGCTGCGGAGTACGGGTATTCTTCATTCCCTTTATCACAATATTGTAGAGGTTCTTGGAGCGGTCGGCATCCGGATAATAATTGTTCAGGCTGGTTGCCACGGCTGCAAAACACTTAATGTCTTCCTTATTGTTCAGAGGGTCGAAAATCAAATAATTATTCAACTTCTGGAACAAGGCGAAATAGGCAGCAGCCGTATTGGGAGCGGCAAAAATATAGCTGATTTTCACTTCATCCTTATAGTTCTTCAATAAAGAGGCAAGACTGTCCTCAAAAACATCGGCACCTATCTTATGTGCCTGCACCGACTGCAGCAATGCATTCACATTATCCTGAAGCTTCATCTGCTTCAGCGTCAAGTCCTTTATCTTCGAGCTATTCGGAGAACCTTCCACTGTATAGGCAGTGGCGAAATCGGTATAAGGTGCCTTTACCAAAACCGTTTCCGTCGAATCTACCGAGAAATTAATAACCTTGTCGTCTACCCGCAGACGGTAAAATTCCGGAGACACCGGACGTACCTGCTTGAAGTGGAAAGAGCCATCCCCTTCCAGTTTTACAGAATCCAAAGGAACAATACCTTCCAATGCCGAGGCTTCCAAATAAAGCATCTTGCCGTCGGCACCAGACACTTCACCCTCTACTTTGAATTTCGGTTCGGAATTACATGCACCCAATGCTATTGCAGCAAGTGCCATAAAAAAGATTTTCTTCATATCGTATCTTCAGTTTTGTTTTGCAAACGTGCCTGCAAATATACTTCTTTTCAAGTTCAGTCAAAGCATTTTCCCTCGTTCTTCCATATAGAAAACTGCAAAAAACAACTAAATACAAACTTTTTATCTCATTCCCACCATTTTACATGAATAAATTATGTATCTTTGCACGAATTTTGAAAGAAAATTAGATATAAAACATTTTTTATGATTAACCCAATTGTTAAGACGATCGAGCTTCCTGATGGCAGAACCATCACGCTCGAAACGGGAAAGCTGGCAAAACA
>ENA-OPET01000278-OPET01000278.1-human-gut-metagenome-genome-assembly--contig:-NODE-278-length-14576-cov-1.892776_pt1 | contig 14576 bp, 6 predicted proteins | sample MGYA00241641_ERZ501545 | MGnify/ENA primary metagenome ERZ501545 (study PRJEB25962, sample SAMEA2042391) | human gut metagenome | biome: human gut; feature: human-associated habitat; material: faeces... | reverse complement strand
GGAGGAGGTAAAGGTTCATGGCCCATTGCCGGAACTGCTGTTTACATGACTTCTTACCCGCGCACCGAAGAAGGACGCGAATGGGAAGACATCCTTCCTGTCCGCCAATGGTTATACCAGACTCCGGAACAGATCTTAATCAAGGCTTCCAACGGTGCTTCCGATTTCGGTAACAAATTCGGTCAACCGCTGATTTGTGGTTCTGTACTGACATTCGAGCACCAGGAAAACGGCGAGAAGTATGCATACGACAAAGTGATTATGCTGGCAGGAGGAGTAGGTTACGGTACTCAGCGCGACTGTCTGAAAGGACATCCCGAAAAAGGAAATAAAGTCGTTGTAATGGGTGGTGATAACTATCGCATCGGCTTGGGTGGAGGTTCGGTCTCTTCTGTTGAGACAGGCCGGTACTCATCGGGAATCGAACTAAACGCCGTTCAACGTGCCAATGCGGAAATGCAAAAACGTGCCTATAATGTAGTCCGTGCATTGTGTGAAGAAGATAACAACCCGATTGTTTCCATTCACGACCACGGTTCGGCCGGCCACGTGAATTGTTTATCCGAACTGGTAGAAGAAAACGGTGGATTAATTCATATGGACAAACTACCTATCGGTGACCAGACTTTGTCTGCCAAAGAAATTATCGCCAACGAATCTCAGGAACGTATGGGATTGCTGATTGACGAGTCGGCTATTGAACATGTACAAAAAATTGCTGATCGCGAACGTGCGCCGATGTATACCGTAGGTGAAACAACCGGAGACGCCCGCTTTGCCTTTGAACAGACCGATGGGGTACGTCCGTTCGATCTGGCAGTAGATCAGATGTTCGGTTCTTCTCCGAAAACCTACATGGTTGACAAGACCGTAGAGCGCCATTATGAAAATGTTTCATACGAAACTTCCAAATTAAATGAATATATCCGCCGCGTACTTCAGCTGGAAGCTGTTGCTTGCAAAGATTGGTTAACCAATAAAGTAGACCGTTCCGTAACCGGTAAAATCGCTCGCCAACAATGTCAAGGTGAAATTCAGTTGCCTCTGAGCGATTGTGGTGTAGTAGCTCTCGACTATCGTGGCGAAAAAGGTATAGCAACTTCTCTAGGCCATGCTCCCCAAGCCGCCTTAGCCAATCCGGCCGCAGGCTCTGTTTTGTCGGTAGCCGAAGCACTGACTAATATCGTATGGGCTCCGATGGCGGAAGGATTGGACAGCATTTCCTTGTCTGCCAACTGGATGTGGCCATGCCGCGCACAGGAAGGTGAAGACGCCCGCCTGTACACTGCCGTAAAAGCCCTTTCCGATTTCTGCTGCTCATTGCAAATCAATGTACCGACCGGAAAAGATTCTTTGTCTATGACTCAGAAATATCCTAACGGTGAAAAGATCATCAGTCCGGGAACTGTCATCGTTTCTGCCGGCGGTGAAGTTTCGGATGTGAAGAAAGTGGTTTCTCCTGTATTGGTAAATGATGAAAAGAGCACTATCTACCATATTGATTTCAGTTTTGACAAGTTACGTCTGGGAGGTTCTGCTTTTGCACAATCACTGAACAAAGTAGGTGACGATGTACCGACTGTACAAAATCCTGAATATTTCCGCGACGCATTCCTGGCTGTACAAGAATTAGTAAATAAAGGTCTGATTATGGCCGGTCACGATATTTCTGCCGGTGGTCTTATTACTACACTGCTTGAAATGTGCTTCTCGAATATGGAAGGTGGTATGGAAATCAGCCTGAACAAGATTAAGGAAGATGACATTATCAAGATATTGTTCGCCGAAAATCCGGGTATTGTTATCCAGGTAAAAGATAAGCACAAAGAAGAAGTGAAAAAGATCTTGGAAGACGCAGGCATAGGCTACGTAAAATTAGGTAAACCGACTGAAGAACGGCATATCCTGGTAGAAAAGGGAGATGCGACTTACCAGTTCGGCATAGACTATCTGCGCGATGTATGGTATTCTACCTCTTACTTGCTAGACCGCAAGCAGAGCATGAACGGCTGCGCCAAAAAACGTTTCGAGAACTACAAGAAACAACCTTTGGAATTTGTATTCGACAAATCATTCACCGGCAAACTTTCACAATTCGACCTTAACCCCGACCGTCGTACTCCGACAGGTATCAAAGCGGCTATTATCCGTGAAAAAGGAACCAATGGCGAACGCGAAATGGCCTACATGCTCTATTTGGCAGGATTTGATGTGAAGGATGTAACAATGACCGATCTGGTCAGCGGACGTGAGACATTAGAGGACATCAATTTCATCGTATTCTGCGGTGGGTTCTCTAATTCGGACGTTTTAGGTTCTGCCAAAGGATGGGCCGGAGCTTTCTTGTTCAATCCCAAAGCCAAAGCTGCATTGGATAACTTCTATGCACGCAAAGATACATTGTCATTGGGCGTATGTAACGGCTGCCAGCTGATGATAGAATTAAACCTGATTAACCCAGACTTCACCAAGAAAGCGAAAATGCTGCACAATGATTCACATAAATTCGAATCCAAGTTTGTAGGTGTTACTGTTCCTATGAATAGAAGCGTCATGTTCGGTTCGTTAAGCGGAAGCAAGCTTGGCATCTGGGTAGCCCATGGAGAAGGTAAATTCTCATTGCCATATCATGAAGATAAATACAATGTTGTATTGAAATACTCATACGATGAGTATCCCGGCAATCCGAACGGTTCAGATTACAGCGTAGCCGGTGTGGCCAGTCCTGACGGTCGCCATTTGGCCATGATGCCTCATCTGGAACGCTCTTGTTTCCCATGGCAAAATGCTTATTATCCGGCTGATAGAATAAAGAACGATCAGATTACTCCATGGATGGAAGCATTTGTCAATGCTAGAAAATGGATTGAGATGAACAAAAAATAAAAACGATTTGTTATATTTACTAAAAAAGCGGTGAGTCATACTGATTACCGCTTTTTTTGTATATAACAGATTTTGATATGTTAAGGGAAATTACGAACTTTGTAAGGATTTTGCCTCCTAATAATATGAGAAGAATTCTTTTACTTATATGCCTTTTTGTTATTTTGGTAACACCTGCCGTTGCTCAACTATACCAGTATCTGGATACTCAGAATGGTTTGAGCAGCCGTAGAGTTTTATCTATACGAAAAGATAAAAAGGGCTATATGTGGTTTCTCACTCACGAAGGAATAGACAGGTACAACGGAAAACAATACACACACTATAGCTTAACAGCCAACGGAAAACTATTGAACTTTTTTCCTAACTTGAACACTTTGCAAACAGATACGGCAGGAGTGGTTTGGGAGATAGGAAAAACCGGTCATCTATTCAGGTACAATTCCTTACAAGATAAATTTGAACTAGTTTGCGATTTTGCCAGTAAGGACAAAAGCAACAGCGGACTGCCGCTCACCGCTTCATTTCTTGACTCCAAAGACAACAATATATTGCTTTGCACTAAAAACAAACAATATCTTTTCGACATAGATACCCATGAACTTATTCAACTGGAAAGTCCTATCAAGGAAGAAATCACATATATTGCAAAATCTACGAACAACCAATATTTTCTGGCATCCAGCCACAAGATTTACTGTGCAAAACTGAATCATGGCCGATTAGAAACAATCAAGCATCCGGAACTGGATAATTTTCATATAGTGAACTACATCTATTTTCATCCGGAAACCCAAATGCTAGTAATAGGTACCTTGCTGGATGGTATTTATCTATACAATATCCATAGCCGCCAACTGATTGATGTACACAACGGACTACAAGACATTAATGTCAACTCTATCATAGCAAGTAAAGAAAATGAAAACGAGGTGCTAATAGCAACTAATGGCGCAGGCGTATATAAATTAAACTTGGGCACTTACGAATTGACAAATTTTCTAAATGCCGACCACAACCATTCCAATAAAATGAACGGTAATATCATTAATGATATCTATATTGATGATGATCAAAAATTATGGATGGCAGTCTATCCTATAGGAATTACTGTATATTCCGAGAAATATCCCGGATATAAATGGATACAGCACTCTTACGACAATCCCAACTCACTGATAGATAACCAAGTGAACTATATATTGGAAGATTCTGAAGGAGATATTTGGTATGCGACCAATAATGGCGTATGTTGCTACCGTCCTTCCACCAAACAATGGACGAATTTATTATCAACTTATCAGCATGACACACCTAATCAAAATCATGTATTTATCTCTATATGTGAATCCCGGCCAGGAATTATTTTAGTAGGAGGATATATGTCGGGAATGTACAAAATAGATAAGAAAAACATGACCACACAATATTTTATTCCCCAGACATTAAATGATGACACCATAAAACCGGATAAATATATTCGTTGTATTTATAAGGATTGGGATAATCTGATTTGGGCCGGAGGATATTACAATTTAAAAAGTTATGATATGGATACAAAGGAAATGCATTGTTATAAAATGGATTTCCCTATCACCTATATCACCAATAAGGACGCCCACAATTTATGGATAGGAACTATCAATGGATTGTATCAGTTCAATAAGGTCAATCAAGAGCTCAAAGCGGTGAATCTAGACTCCGAACTAGGCTGCATAAATACTATTTATCAAAGTAAAAAGAACATCACTTTCATTGGTACACATGGTTCCGGTATATGGATTTACAACAATTATACAGAAAAAGTAACTAATTACCATGTCAATAATTCAGCTCTGATATCTAATAATATTCATTGCATACTGTCTACTTTGGAAGACGATTTGATCATTAGTACAGAAAAAGGGTTGACCCGTTTCAAAACAAAAGAAAAAATATTCTCTAACTGGACAAAAGAACAAGGGTTGATGTCTACCAGCTTTAATCAAGCTGCCGGAGTACATACACGCGATAAAAAATTTATTTTCGGATGTGGAGACGGAGCCATTGAACTGGCAGATACCGTCACGCTGCCTCATCAATTCAAATCCAAAATGGTATTTGATAATTTCCGACTGCTCTATCAGAAAGTAATGCCCGGTGAAAAAGGTTCCCCTTTAAAAAAAGAAATTGATGATACCCGGCATATCATACTGAATTACGACCAGAATATTTTTTCATTGGATGTGTCTTCCATCAATTATGATAATCCCTCCAACATCGTCTATTCCTGGAAACTGGAAGGGTTTTATGATGAATGGACTTCACTCACGAACAATAACCGCATACGTTACACTAATATCGGTCCCGGTAAGTATAAATTAAGAGTGAGAGCCATCCTGATGGATGATCACCATTTGTTAGAAGAACGTTCACTTTTCATAACCGTAACCCCACCTTGGTGGGCTACTTTTTGGGCAGGCATTCTTTATCTGATCATTTTTATACTGGTCGGAGTAATTGTCTTACGTTATTTGTGGCTTAGGAAAGACAGAAACAATTCAAAAGAAAAAATCCGGTTCTTTATCAACACGGCGCATGATATACGTACACCGCTGACTTTGATAAAAGCTCCTTTGGGAGAGATTCTTAAAAACGAAAACCTGTCCGAACAGGGAAGAATCAATATCAACCTAGCTATACAAAATACAGACAATCTGTCTGAGTTAGCCAGTAATCTGATTAATTTTGAAAAAGAGGAACTGTATACCTCCACTGTATATGTATCCCGATACGAATTGAACAACTATATCAAAAACTATTTGGAACAGTTCAATTTATATGCCCGCAAAAGACAGATAAATATCATATTTGAAACTAATTTCGAAAGCCAGGAAGTATGGCTGGACAGAAACAAGATGGATTCCATTATCCGTAACCTGATGACAAATGCCTTGAAATATACCTGTCAGGGGGGCAATGTCACTGTGCAAACTCAGAAAAATAAAAGTCATTGGTTCATCACTATTACAGATACAGGAATCGGGATCCCCGCCAATGAACAAAAGAAAATGTTCAAAAGCCTATTCAGAGGGAATAATGCCATCAATCTGCAAATCACAGGAAGCGGCATCGGCATGCTGCTTACCTACAAACTGATAAAAAGCCATGCCGGCAAAATATCAATGAGCAGTATAGAGAATGTAGGAACTACCTTCAAACTGGCATTCCCTATCAAAAGTCGGAAATACAACTACCGTATATTCAAAAAAGCTGATGTAATTGACCCGCTGCCTGTCATCGAAGGCAATCCGGAAGAACTGGTGAAAGAGATCAAAAACAAGCCGGTCAAAACACATGCCGCTTCCATTCTGATAGTGGAAGATAATATGGAATTGCGTACTTTCCTATTGCATACACTATCGGAAGATTATCATGTGTCTGATGTAGGAAACGGGCAAGAAGCACTGGATTTTATCAAAGAGCGACAACCTGATCTGATACTGTCGGATGTAATGATGCCTATCATGAATGGAAACAAAATGTGCAATATATTGAAAAGTAATATTGAAACCAGTCATATACCTATCATATTGCTGACCGCATTGAACGATAAAGAAAGTATTATCAAAGGCTTACAGACCAAAGCCGATAAATACATAGTCAAACCATTTGACATGGAAGTACTGAAAGCAAACATAACCAACGTTCTGGCGAACAGGGAAATCATGAAAAAGCGTTTCTCACAATTCAAATTCAATGCAGACGAGGTATCAGATGATCCGACGGTCAGTTTGGAACAGGAATTTCTTTTAAAAGCTACCGACATCATAAAAAGTAGTATAAACAAAGAAATGAACGTAGAAAACCTATGTGATGCAATGAATATGAGCCGGAGTAGTTTATACAATAAAATAAAGGCCTTAACCAATGATTCGCCCAGTGACTTTATACGTAAAGTACGTATGAACGAAGCTAGCATTTTATTGAAAAGCAAACGTTATACCGTATCCGAAGTTTCGGATATGATGGGATTCAGTGATCCCAAATATTTTACGGATACATTTAAGAAATACTACGGAGTTCCACCAAGCACTTATATGAAACAAAATTAAAAAAATGAATTTCTATTTACAATCATTTCTTATCTTCCTAAAAATAGGACTATTTACTATTGGCGGAGGATATGCTATGGTTCCCCTAATTCAAGATGAAATAGTGGACAAACGAAAATGGATTGACAAAGAGGATTTTATTGATTTATTAGCCCTCACTCAGTCTGTACCCGGAATATTTGCTGTAAATATTGCCATATTTATCGGATATAAATTGCGTAAATTCCGTGGAGCATTGGCAATGGCTTTAGGCACAATACTCCCCTCTTTCTTTATCATATTGGCAATTGCCTTGTTCTTTCAACAGTTCAAACAATACCCAATTGTAGAGAATATATTCAAGGGAATTCGCCCGGCGGTAGTAGCCCTTATTGCAGCTCCCACTTTCTCCATGGCAAAATCCGCCAAGATAAACCGTTACACTGTCTGGATACCAATAGTATCCGCATTGCTTATCTGGGTATTGGACGTGTCTCCAGTCTACATTATCATAATAGCGGGCGTGGGAGGTTTTATATATGGCAAGTACAAACATAAATATTCATCCAAATGATTTTTCTATATTTATTCTACACATTCTGTAAAATAGGGCTCTTCGGTTTCGGAGGAGGCTATGCCATGTTGTCCATGATACAAGGAGAAGTAGTAACAAGATATAATTGGATCAGTGCCAGCGAATTTACAGATATCATCGCTATCAGCCAAATGACACCGGGTCCCATTGGCATCAACTCTGCTACTTATGTGGGATATACTGCGGTATTGAATGCAGGCTACAATGAAAGCTGGGCTATATTCGGTTCTTGCATAGCTACTTTTGCTGTAGTTTTTCCATCGTTCATATTAATGGTAATCATCAGCCGGTTCTTCTTGAAATACCAAAAGCATCCGGTTGTAGAAGCCGTATTCAAAGGGTTGCGTCCGGCAGTAGTAGGTCTGCTGGCAGCAGCTGCACTCGTCTTGATGAATGCTGAAAACTTCGGCAGTTATCAAATAGATTTGTATCAATTCATCATCAGTATAATTATTTTTCTAGTAACCTTTATAGGTACACGGAAATACAAAATCAATCCTATATTAATGATTATACTTTGCGGAGTGGCAGGGTTCCTGCTTTACTGAGAATAGGACGATTATGGGAAATCATCAAAAAAATCCGTATGATCGGCTCCGGAAATAATCATCAACTCTTTGTCATCACTGATTAGATAAAGCCGCAATAGATGGATTACAGATGTTATAACCTTTTCCTGATTTCAACATAAACAATATAGCACCCGGAAAACAGGCGGCATACAAATCAACTGCCACTGCCCCGGAATTCTTTATTCATCGATAGGACGTGAATATAATACCCAGGCAGTGGCAGTAAAAATAAAATCTAAAATTAAAGAAACACTCCCGCTTCTTACAGTTTTACTTTCTTTTTAGTACCCTTCGACTCATTGTGCAAACGATCCAACGCTGTCACTACATACTGGTACTTCGTTTTTCCATCGTTATAAGGTAATGGATAAAAATGGTCACGGGTAATGGCTACAATATGGGAAGCATCATCCAAATTGACTTTTTCTTTTTTATCAAAGCGATAAACCACATATTGTACAGCTTTGTCCATCTCGTCCTTTGCCTTCGGAGCTGTCCAGAAGAGTACCGGACCTTCATACGTCCATACCATCTTCACCTTCTTTACTTTACCTGGAGCCTTATCGTCCATAAAAGGAGATTCAGGAATCAAAGCCGGATAACGATGATACTCCTTCTCCAGCATAGTGCGGTAATTGCCGGCATTATCCACCACTGCAGCAGCATACCATTGACAACTTCCCTGCACGGTAGGAAGCGACCGTTGCAACTTCATTTTGGCAGGCATCTGGTTTTGTAACGGATTACGGGCATCCGCCTTGTTCACCGTACGCATCACATCCTGACCGATAAATAACGGACGCGAAGCGGCATGTTTTGCCCACCAATGTATCAAGTTGTCATAATCGGCAGCAGGATGACCTATTTCCCAATAAATCTGAGGGATATTATAATCTACCCAACCATTATTAATCCACATCAGCACATCTGCATACAAATCATCATAATTCTGAAGACCGCGTGTATCACTTCCATTCGGATCATTTTTCTTGTTGCGGTAGATACCAAAAGGAGAAACACCGAACTTCACCCACGGCTTACACTCGCGCACAGTTTCGTGAATTTCCTTTATCAGCACATTCACGTTGTCACGGCGCCAATCGGCTTTATTACTGTATCCGCGACCATATTGCGCAAAACTGACATGATCAGGAAAATCTTCGCCCGGGTTGGGATAAGGATAGAAATAATCATCCATATGAATGGCATCCACATCATAACGGGTAACAATATCGCGCACAATCTTGCAAATGTATTTACGGTTTTCGGGCAAAGCCGGATCAAAATAAAGTTGACCAGCATAATTCACGAAACGTTCCGGATTCTTATTATACGGATGAATGGGTGATAAGGCAGTAGTTCCCTTTGTCTTGGCACGGTAAGGGTTAATCCAGGCATGGAACTCCATTCCACGCTTATGGCATTCATCAATCATGAACTGCATCGGGTCCCAGTAAGGTGAAGGCACTCTGCCCTGCACTCCTGTAAGAAAGCGGCTCCACGGCTCATAAGAAGATTTATACAAGGCATCGGCTTCTGCACGTACCTGAAAAATTATCGCATTAATGCCTGCGCCCTGCAGACTGTTTAGTTGATTTATTAACAGCCGCTGTATCTTCTCTGTCGGCATTCCCTGGAACTGTCCATTCACACACTGAATCCATGCACCGCGGAACTCACGTTTAGGATAACGTGTCTGAGCACTGACGACAGAAGTAAAAAGTAGTGCTATCAATAAAAGAAGAATAGTTTTTGCTCTCATTTTGTTATTCTTGTTTAATACGCTTGCAAAGATAAGAAAACTTATAATTATCTTTGCATATTAAACCAAATTCAATAAAGAATGTCAGAAAGTAACTATATATCCATAAAAGGAGCAAAGGTAAACAACCTCAAAAACATCGATGTAAACATTCCACGCAACAAGCTGGTCGTCATCACGGGACTATCCGGTTCCGGAAAATCATCCTTGGCTTTTGATACATTATACGCTGAAGGTCAGCGACGCTATGTAGAAAGCCTGTCATCATACGCCCGTCAATTTCTGGGCCGCATGAGCAAGCCTGAGTGTGATTTCATCAAAGGTATACCACCCGCTATCGCCATAGAGCAAAAAGTGAACAGCCGCAATCCTCGTTCCACCGTGGGTACTTCCACCGAAATATATGAGTATCTGCGACTGCTCTATGCACGCATGGGGAAGACTTATTCCCCCATTAGCGGGCAACTGGTGAAAAAACATAGCATTGAAGATATTGTAAACTGTATGCTTTCCTTTCCTAAAGGAACGAAATACACGGTTCTCACTCCTATGATGCCCCGTGAAGGCCGTACACTGCTCCAGCAACTGGAAATGGACTTGAAACAAGGATTTACCCGTATAGAGGTGAACCGTGAAATAGTCCGTATAGAAGATTTTCTGCAACAAACAGCTGCCGAAGATAAAAAACAAAACATCTATCTGCTGGTAGATCGCATGACAGCCGATGATAGCAAAGACAGTATCAGCCGCCTCACCGATTCTGCCGAAACGGCCATGTACGAGGGAGACGGGAATTGCCTCCTCCGCTTCTACTCTGCTGACGGAAGTACGCAGCTGTTCTCTTTCAGCACTAAATTCGAGGCCGACGGAATTAAATTCGAAGAACCGAATGACCAAATGTTTTCATTCAATTCCCCTCTCGGCGCTTGTCCCGAATGCGAAGGCTTCGGTAAAGTGATAGGTATAGATGAACATCTGGTGATTCCAAACCGTGCTCTGAGTGTATATGACGGAGCTGTCCTTTGCTGGCGTGGTGAAAAGATGGGGGAATGGCTACAGGAATTCATTCATGAAGCTCCCGCCCACGATTTCCCCATCTTCGCCCCTTATTATGAACTGACACAGGAACAAAAAGATTATTTATGGCATGGACCTAGAAATAAGGCCTGTATAGATTCTTTCTTCAAAATGCTGGAAGAAAACCAATATAAAATACAATATCGTGTGATGCTGGCACGATACAGGGGAAAAACTATTTGTCCTGTCTGCCACGGAACACGCTTGAAAAAAGAAGCCGGTTATGTAAAAGTAGGTGGAAAATCCATCTCTCAACTGGTTGACTTACCTATTCACGACTTAAAAGAATTCTTCCGCACTCTAGAACTAGATGCACATGACACAGCCATCGCCAAACGGATCTTAACGGAAATTACCAACCGCATCAACTTCCTCATGGATGTGGGTTTGGGATATCTTACACTGAACCGTCTCAGCAACTCGCTCTCCGGCGGTGAAAGCCAGCGCATCAATCTGGCCACCTCATTAGGCAGCAGCTTGGTAGGTTCACTCTATATCCTGGACGAGCCCAGTATCGGATTACACAGCCGTGACACCGACCGGCTGATAAAAGTACTTAGTCAGTTACAGGAGCTGGGAAACACCGTAGTAGTGGTAGAACATGATGAAGAAATAATCCGTGCTGCCGATTATATCATTGATATCGGTCCTCAAGCAGGACGTTTAGGAGGACAAATAGTATATCAAGGCAACATGAACGATCTTCAAAGAAACAGTAACAGTTATACGGTGCGCTATTTGTTGGGAGAAGAAAACATAGAGATTCCCCGATGCCATCGTCCGTGGAACAATTATATAGAAATAAAAGGTGCGCGTGAAAACAACCTTAAAGGCATTGACGTAAAATTTCCACTGAATGTAATGACGGTAGTTACGGGAGTCAGCGGTTCGGGGAAGAGTACGTTGGTACGTGATGTCTTTTACAAGGCATTGAAACGCGAATATAGTGAAGCTAGCGAACGGCCGGGTGAGTTCATCTCTTTGGAAGGAGATGTACAGCTGGTGAAAGATATTGAATTTGTAGACCAGAATCCTATCGGAAAATCATCACGCAGCAATCCGGTAACCTATGTAAAAGCATACGACGAAATACGAAAACTCTTTGCCGAACAGCCTCTTGCCAAGCAAATGGGATATACTGCCGGATATTTCTCATTCAATACCGAAGGCGGGCGCTGTGAGGAATGCAAAGGTGACGGTACGGTAACCGTTGAAATGCAATTTATGGCAGATTTGGTACTAGAATGTGAGTCTTGTCATGGAAAACGTTTCAAGAGCGACACGCTGGAAATAAAATTCCAAGACAAGAGCATCTATGACATTCTGGAAATGACAGTGAATCAAGCCATTGAATTCTTTGCCGAATACAATCAAAAAAAGATAGTGAAGAAACTAATTCCATTACAAGAAGTGGGATTGGGATATATAAAGTTAGGACAAGCCTCCTCCACTCTTTCCGGCGGCGAGAACCAACGCGTAAAACTAGCTTATTTTCTGAGCATAGAGAAAGCACAACCCACTATTTTTGTATTCGATGAACCAACCACAGGTCTGCATTTTCATGATATCAAGAAACTGCTGGAAGCATTTGAAGCCTTAATCAGCCGCGGACATACCATTATCATTATCGAGCATAATATGGATGTGATAAAATGTGCCGACCATGTGATTGACCTAGGACCCGAAGGAGGAAATATGGGAGGAAATCTGGTAGTTGCGGGCACTCCGGAAGAGGTTGCAGCATGTGCGGCATCTTATACGGGACAGTTTTTACGTGAAAAACTGGCGATGGATTCTCCTGATTGATTTTTTATTCACCGTTGATTGTCCAAACTGACACAAATTATTAAATATGATTATACGCAATATACCACTAGATGATAAATGGGAATTTAAAAGTGATTTATTCCGTTCTATAAGTTTAGCATTTTGTGGTATGATTGCAGAATCATTTTACTAAAAATCTGTTTTAATGTTTTCCGCATTGTCAATCTAAACGAAAATATGAGTAAATTTAGAATTGAATTAACAACCTTATAAATCAACAGAATATGAAAAAACTTTTTTTACTACTCTTGCTGTTCCCTTTCCTATTGGGATGTTCACAAAAAGAGAAAGAATTCACCGTTCTTCAATGGAACATTTGGCAAGAAGGAACTGTAATTCCCGGTGGTTACGACGCTATTGTGAATGAAATAGCCCGTCTTCGTCCGGACTTCGTCACATTGAGCGAAGTACGTAATTACGAAAACACCAATTTCACTGCCCGCCTAGTGCAATCATTAAAGGAAAAAGGAGAAACCTATTACTCCTTCTATACCTATGATACAGGTCTGTTAAGCCGATACCCCATCACTGATTCATTAACCGTTTTTCCCGAAAAGAATGACCACGGCAGTATCTATCGCCTTACAGCCGATATAAACGGACAGAAAATAGCAGTCTACACCGCTCATCTTGATTATTTGGATGACGCCTATTATAATGTACGCGGATATGATGGCTCTACTTGGGAAGAAATCCCTATCCCCACTACCGTAGAAGAAGTATTAAAGAGAAATGTAGCCTCACAACGCGATGACGCCATCAGACTATTCATTGAACAGGCAAAAAAAGATCGTGCAGCCGGCTACACCATCATTTTAGGAGGAGATTTTAATGAACCGTCACATCAAGATTGGACTGAAGAGACCAAAGACCTGTATGACCATCATGGCTTTGTAATCCCCTGGACAGTTCCTGTCCTGTTAGACGAAGCCGGATTGAAAGACGCCTATCGAGAATTCTATCCAGATGTATTAAACTATCCCGGCTTCACTTATCCTTCGGATAATCCGGCAAAGCCCGCCGACAAAATAACCTGGGCTCCCAAAGCAGATGAACGCGACCGTATAGATTACATTTGGTATTATCCCGAAAAGGGGTTGAAAGTGAAAGACGCCGCCATTTTCGGTCCGAAAAATTCCATAGTCCGTGCACAGCGTGTTCAGGAAACATCTAAAGACAAGTTTATAGAACCATTGGGCGTATGGCCTACAGACCATAAAGGAGTACTGGTTACTTTCCAATATCCCGCCAAATAATATCGTTTTTCCCAATATTTCTGTTATCTTTGTCCAATAACCTAATTTATTATCCTATGACCAAATGTACACATAAGCAGTTAATGACCGCCTGTATGTTAGCAGGCACATTGATGTTGGGAGCATGTACCAGTACTCCCCCTGTAACAAAAGAGGTATCCATTGTACCCATAACCAACCATCTGGAGGAAACAAACGGTGCTTTTGTATTGAAAAGTAATACCTCCATCGGTGTTATTGACGCCGAACTAATTCCCGCAGCCGAGTATTTGGCCGATATGCTTTCCAGTGCCACAGGCTACGACCTTAAAGTAAAAGAAGGCGAAGGAACCATCACCCTTGCCTTGGGGGATGTTCAAGGAAAAGAAGGTGCCTATACCCTGACAGCCGAGAGCGATAAGGTCAACATTACAGGTAACTCTTACGGAGGTGTCATTGCAGGTATCGAATCCCTCAGACAGCTGTTTCCCCCGCAAATAGAATCTAAAGAAATTGTTAAAGGTACAGACTGGGCCATACCGGCCGTTA
>ENA-OPET01000269-OPET01000269.1-human-gut-metagenome-genome-assembly--contig:-NODE-269-length-14948-cov-6.398577_pt1 | contig 14948 bp, 10 predicted proteins | sample MGYA00241641_ERZ501545 | MGnify/ENA primary metagenome ERZ501545 (study PRJEB25962, sample SAMEA2042391) | human gut metagenome | biome: human gut; feature: human-associated habitat; material: faeces... | reverse complement strand
ATTTTACAAAATCCCTCTTTTTATTCTTTTTTGTGGCTTATAGGGCTGCCAGTATTTTGGCGTTGGCATCATCTACTTCTGAGCTTTTGATGGAGCGGAGATAGATTTGTGTGGTGGTTTCGGAATGATGCCCCAATGCCTCGCTGATGACGGACATAGAGATATCATTGTCTCTTGCCGCCGTTGCCCAGGAATGGCGGGCGACATAGAGGGTGAGCTTACCCTTGACACCTATCTTAGCACCTAACTTTCTGAGATGGTAAGAGATACGTGCTTCCGCATTGTGATATAGGTGCACCTCTTCCTGCATTTTGTCAATAGTTTTACCATGTCTTTTGTTCCCACCAACAACAAGGAAAGGGAAGAGATAAGGTGAGGTGACGGTCTGCGCCTGGTACTTTTCCAACAACTCCTGCATCTCATCCTCCCATCGGATGGTGAGACGCTGCCCTGTCTTTCTTCTTGTGTAATGGAGATAACCGTCCTTGAGATCGGATTTGCGGAGATGAGCCAGGTCAATGAATGAGATACCTCGCAGATAGAAACTCATCAGGAATGTATCTCTTGCTATCTCTTCTTTGGGAGTGAGATCTTTGACAGATTGCAGACTCTTGATTTGGCTGACATCCTCTGTAGGTATGGCTCTCTTGCGGGTTGGGGCAATACCGGTATAGACATTCGTGAAGGGATGCTGCTGTGGCGTCAGTCCCTTTGCCACAGCTTTGTTATAGGTGGCACGGAGGATGCGGAGATAGAAGGAACTGGTGTTTTTGCATACCTCCGCCGTATGATGCAGATACGCCTCATACGAGCGCATCACTTCAGCATCAATCTCTCTTAGGGCAATATCCTTGTTGTCCCGGTATCGCTTAAAGCTATTAAGGGTTGCCTTGTAATGCAACATGGTGCGGTATTGCCCGTTCTTCAGCAACAGGGCGATGAGGAGGTTCATGAACTGGAATAACGACTCTGATGTTTTCTTGTTTCTTGACATAATACGTATATATTTTTGATGTTTATAAAAAAAGATAGGGACACCTTTGTCTCTTTCAAAGAAACAAAGATGCCCCTATATATAGTAAGGTATCAGAATCGATAGTTTGCACATACTCGTTGTGGCGGCTGATGAGCTCTCTCGCGTTCATTCATAGGCAGTGTTGCTGCAGGGTTCGTCTCTTCCTTTTCTGGAGCCAGCTGCGGTGGTGCCAGTTCCAGTTGTATCTTTCTATCCAACGCCGCCAGTTCCGCTTTCAGACCTTTCAGTTCTTCCTCTTTCTTCCAAGTCTTGCCAGCTATCTCTTCCAGTTGCGGTATTTCCTTTTCCAAAGCCTTGCATCTTGAATCATACTGCTCAATGTAGCTTGGTATCTTCTGTAAGGCATTCAGAAAGTTGTTTGCCGCTGCTATCGGGTCCGACTTGGCAACATGTCCGTTGTTGTACTGATACTTGTAAAGCGGTTATCAACGAAGGGAAGACCGTTCTCAAAGCTTGTCTCGCTCACGACCTTGATAGGGAAACCATAAATGGCACCTATTTCCTTGTATTCCCCATCTGTCCTTTCCGTTTTTGCCATCCTTTGAAGCTGTTTGCCTATCACTTCCAGATTATTGGACTCGAGGCCGTTAAGGGTGATGAGATTGAGTATATTCCCGTCCTTGTCCTTCTTCGCCTGACTCATAAACTTGTCATAGTCCGCTGTCATGCCTTTGATTATAACCCGGTTGCCGTCCAGCTCTTCTGACTTTGATTTCAGTTTCAGTTCCGAATCACGTTTGCCCCTGTTGAATGATTTGCGCTCACCCTCCAGAGAAGCAATCTTCTTCTCCAGCTTCGCCTTGTCAAGCAAGTCGGTATTTCCGGAGAGAATAGCCATGTACTCGGAAAAATTCATACCCGATTTCTCGTCCATCGCTCCCTCGTCAATGGTTCTCGCTCCCAAGGCTCCGCTTTTCAACTGCGAGATAAAAGTCTGCTTGCAGTGCAGGAGGTTGAACTTGTACGAGTCAAGCGACTTTTCCACCGCATAGATGATGACATCCACCTTGTTGTCGGCATACAGCTTGGCAATCTCGTTGCCGGCACGCACCCCTCGACCGTCACGCTGTGCCAAGTCTGACGGTCGCCACGGTGTGTCCAAATGATGAATAGCAACACACCTTTTTTGTGCATTTACGCCTGTACCTAACATAGATGTGGAGCCGAACAATACTCGTACCGAACCCTCGTTCATGGCTGCTATCACCGCCTTTCTTGCCCTCTCGTTCTTGCATTCCTGAATGAAGCGGATTTCAGACGACGGTATGCCGTAATCCTCTATCAGCTTGCGCTTGATTTCAGAATACACGTTCCATTCGCCCGGTCGGTATGTTCCCAAGTCTGAGAATACGAACTGCGTCCACTTGTGATTGTCATAGCGTTTGTAATAGTCCGCTATCATCTTGGCACAATGGCTCGCCTTGTTGTCGGGATGATCCTCACAAGTCGGGTCTATCATGCGCATGTCGAGAGCCATCTTTCGGGCATAGTCTGTGGCTATGAGCATCTTTGCCTTCTCTTCCGTTTCCGACAGTGGCAGTCTGCCGAGGATGGTGGCATCACCCGTCTTGGCAAACTCCATCAGTTTTTGGATGAAGTCCTCCTGCTCGGGTGTCGGTGGTATGTTATGAAGGATCTCGTTCTTCTGTGGTCTGTCCACACCAACCGCCTCTGCCGTACGATAGTCGGTTATCTCGTTGTAGAAGGCAGCAAGCTCCGGCACCTTGATAAAGTATCTGAAACGTTCCTTCTGCACGATGTTGTTGGTGACGTTAAACTCGAAGTCGGTAGTTTTCTTGGCGAAGATTGCCGCCCACGCATCGAAACAGCGGATGTCCTGACGCTCCAGTTCCTTGGGGCGCAGGTACTTGAAGAGCAGATACAACTCAGTCAGTGAGTTACTGATGGTTGTTCCCGACAGGAATGTCGCTCCCAGATCTCTGCCAGTCCGCTCCTGTATGGTTCGGATGGCAAAGAGCATATTGAGTGCCTTCTGGCTTCCCTCGCTGTTGCCGAGTCCTGCCACACGGTCGTGACGGGTATTGAACATGAGGTTCTTGAACTGGTGGCTCTCGTCCACAAACAAGTGGTCGATGCCCATCATGCGGAAATCCACCACATCATCGGTGCGCTGCTCGATACTGTAGGCTATCTTTTGCAACTTCACCTCCAAGTTGAACTTTCGCTTTTCCAAGCCTTTGAGCATTCCCCTCGACACGTCCTTGCCCTGCGTGCGTATCACTTCCAAGTTTTCCTCCACGGTATCAAGCTCAGCCTGCAATATCTGCCGCTGGAGTTCTGGCGATTGCGGTATCTTCCCGAACTGGTCATGCGACATGATTACGCAGTCATAGTCATTGTTCTTGATGTTGTTGAAGAAGCTGACACGGTTCTTGGTGGAAAAGTCCTTCTCCGAGGCATAGAGTATCCTTGCATTTGGATAAGCAGTCTGATAGGTGGCGGCTATCTCCGCGACATTGGCTTTCAGTCCGATAATCATCGGCTTGTGAGCCATACCGAGACGTTTCATCTCATGCGCAGCCATGCACATGATGAGGGTCTTGCCTGTACCTACGGCGTGGTCACATATCCCGCCTCCGTTCTGCAAAAGCATCCATACACAATCCTTCTGACTTGGGTACACACTCTTGACTCCATACTTTCCGCCAAGGGCTTTCAAGTCCAAGCCGGGGAAGGTCTGGTGAGAACCGTCATACTTCGGACGCACGAAGCAGTTGAACTTCCGGTTGTACATTGTGGTCAAGCGTTCCTTAAAGGAGTCAGACTGCTCTTCCAGCCATTCAGTGAACCCGTTGCGGATTTCGTCAATCTTGGCATTGGCAAGCTGTATGCCCTCGCTGTCACGCACCTTGATGTCGTTGCCGTGTTCATCCTCACCGATGCTCTTCATCATGTCGGGACAGGTGTTGTGCAGGGCATGTTTCAGAAGACTCATGCCGTCATAGTGGCGGTAATATCCCTTCACCATATACTCATCCGTGATGGCCATGGTCTTCATACTGCATTTTGCCGAATATTCGTCCATGCTGTCGGAATAGACGATGCTGACCTGTGTATTGAAGAGGTGGCTCATGTAAGCGGAATACACACCTGTAGGAATCCAACGCTCACCGAAGTTGAAGTCCAGATCCTCAAAGGCTATCGGTTCGGGAATGCTTGCCTTCAAGGCTTCCAACGACTCTCTCACGATTGCATGGTCGGGATTTTCCTTCAGCCATTCTTCTATACGCTCCGCTTTCTCTATTACATTGCCAGCAATGAAGCGGTCAGCTATCTCGTAGCCGTCTATGAGTGGATTGTAATAGATGCGCCCTTTAAGCGCTTCCGTCAGTTCCTGTTCCGGCATATCTGATAATTCAGTCATATACGGCAAGTCGATACGGCCGAACTTGTTGAGCGAGGCGGTGAGCGCTTCCTCTGGAGAATCGACATGGCTGACCTCGTCAAGCGAAAAAGAGACCGGGTGGTCGAAGATGTCTGACTTTGTGAACTGTCCGTTTTCTACCCGTTCCAACGACAGCATGTCGCGCCCTGAGGCATCCATGAGGATGAACTTCACGTTCTGCTTGGCATTGAGGTTGCCGAAGCGGATGAAGAAAGCATCATAATAGACATTCAGACTCTCACGCATCTGCTTGTTTTCCGTCTGTTCTTCCGCTTCATAGGTGTAAAGTTTCTGATAGGCATCACGGAGGGCGATATACAAGACCGCCTTTTCTTTCTGCTCCATATTCAGATCCAACGGCATGAAGGTAGCACCATACTTGGTAAGGTCTTTCAATACACCGATGTTTCTGGCAGAGTCGAGCACCATAGAACCCTCACGATGAAAACTTTCCCGTTTCTCATCAAATGGACGGGGCTTCATAGCATCCTCTTTCTTCCTTGCCTGCTCTTCCCGCTTTCTTTCTTGCTCTTTTTGTTGTTCCCGCTCATGATTTGTTTCTTTCAATGTGTTCTGAGTCTTGGAATCTTCTTTTGGCTCATTCCCTTTTGACTGTCCATGCCCGATTTGAGCTTTGAGAACTTCTATCGGTTCCATCGGCGGCTTGAACTTCGGATCAAGCGTATCTTCAACGCCCAAAGCCTTGAGTTGTTCCTGACGGTGCAGTTCCGCCTTTTGGCGCAGCAGCACCCTGTCTTCGGGAGCCATGGTCATCATCATCTCGTAAAAACCGTTGATTAGCGGATTCTCTTCCCAAGAGATGTTTGCGTATGGCTCATCACCAGGCAGAATGGGCTTCATCTCTTGTGCAGTTTTGTCCCCCTGCGTCGTCTCGTATCCCGGCGCCACCTCGTGCCCCTTTACCATCATGTGCTCCTGTTTCGTTTCGTGCATCTGTACAGTCTCATTCCCCTTTGCCATTATCTGCTCCAGTTCAACTGAGTCCCTTGGTGCCGTTTTGTGTTCCAGTTCCACCTCGTCCCTTGTGACCGTCTTGCGTTTCTGTGCCGTCTCATGCCCCTTTGCTTCTGCCAACGAAGGCTTTTCTTCTTTTTCTACTGGCTTTGTCCCAACTTCAAAAGTCGGATTGACGCTTTTTACCAACGGACTTGCTTTCTTTCTAGGCATTTTCTTGGCGGCAGCACTCCCTGTGGCGGCTGCCCCCGCTGTGGCTGCAGTTTTCTTCTTCATCGCATGCCCCTTTAGTTGGTTATCGTCTTCCAGGCCCCAAAGATCAAACAGAGTCATTTGAACTGGCGGCTGATGATGTGATTGCTCTGTTGACGGTACTGATTCACTGTGCCTCGGTTTTGATTGCCCCTGTTCTAGCCCTGGTTCTGGTTGCTCTGGTTTTGAATGCCCCAGTTTTGTTTGCCCCGATTGCGATTGCTCCGGCCCCCGTTCCACCTCATTCCATGAGGTGTTATGCCCTGTAGCCAGTGCTGGTTCACTGTGCTCCATTTCTATTTGCCCTTGTTCTGCCCCCAGTTTTGTTTGCTCCGGTGCTGCTTCTATTTGCCCCAGTTCTGGCTCCATTTTTGGTTGCCCCAGTTCTGATTGCCCCAGTTTTGTTTGCCCCACCTCTTGCCACCGTTCCACCTTATTCCATAAGGTGGTATGCCCTGTAGCCGATGCAGGTTCACTGTACCCATGTTCTATTTGCCCTTGTTCTGCCCCCAGTTTTGTTTGCTCCGGTGCTGCTTCTATTTGCCCCAGTTCTGGCTCCATTTCTGGTTGCCCCAATTCAGGTTGCCCTGGTTCTGGTTGCCCCAGTTTTGGTTGCCCCGGCCACCGTTCCACCTCATTCCATGAGGTGGTATGCCCTGTAGCCAGTGCTGGTTCACTGTGCTCCATTTCTGGTTGCGTCTGTTCTATTTGCCACCGTTCCACCTCATTCCATGAGGCGGTTTGCTCTTCCCCCAAATATCTGCTCAAATGAAAATTTCTTCCGAAATCTTCATTGAGCATTTTTCTTAATTCCTCTGCAATACCTTCCACGCCATCCTCATGCGTGTATATCATTGCAGGTTTGCCGAACGGGTCAGTATCCAACTTTGCTGTTGTATGGATAATGCGTTCCGGATGCTCCAGAAAGTAGTTGTTTGTCGGAATGCGGTTCTCGTCATTATAGACAGTGTCAAGCAGGTTGTCGTCTCCTCGCAGCGACTCCTTTTGGGTATTTTTCTGCAGAATGATGAGGTCACTGCCCACTTCCGTATTGGCATTTTCCGTGAACAGGTTGTTGGGAAGACGAATCGCTGACACGAGATCAGCATGATAGAGCATCATAAAACGCGCGGCACTGTTGTTTTTGGCATTCAATACGCCTTGTGAGGTGATGAAGGCAACCAACCCGCCGTCCCTTACCGTATCAAGAGCCTTGACAAAGAAGTAGTTGTGTATGCGTCTGGTGACAAGTGCCCTCATGCCTTTCATGGCTGTATAGGACGTATCAAATACGGCAACATCGCCAAACGGAATATTTGAGATGGCGAGGTCGAAGTAGTCATTGAAAGGCTTTTCTATCTTCTCGAATCCCTCTATGCGCACTTTCTGCTCCGGGTACAGATGGCGGAGTATCTTTCCCGTAAGCAGGTCTTTTTCAAATGCCATAATGTCTGCCTTGGGATTGTTATCCAAGACGGAATCGACAAAGGCACCGATTCCAGCCGAGGGTTCAAGCACCTTTTCGGGGATGATCTGATGCTCTTTCAATACATCCGTCAGAGCCTCTGTAACGGCTGACGGCGTGTAGAATGCCGTGAGGACAGACTGTTTCAGACTGTCCATCAACTGTTTGTACTCGCTTTCATTCTTGCTGTTTTCACGGATAAGTCTATGCAGCTCCACTGTTGGAGCAAACAATTCAAGGTCTGACTTTGCCCAATGGACGGCATCCGCCAGTTCCCTGGCAGGGTTCAGGATGCACTTCAATCCCCCGAATCCGCAGTAACGCTCCAGAAGGAGACGCTCACGGGCAGTCGGCGTGCGCTGTTCCCTGTCAAGGATGAATGCTGTCTCTATCGCCTTGATGTTGTCGTTCAGCCGTTGTTTTCTATTGTACGCCATTTGACTCTATGAAAATGGCTACGGCTCCCGTCAACTCTGTATAGAGCTGGTCGTAGTCCGGTGACTGGGCAAAATCATCATCGGTGAGGTCGTAAATGGAATACACGTTATCAACCAAAGGCAGGAGGTTCTTGACAAACGCTTCCTGGTCTTCTACTGCTACCTCCAGGGGAAACTCACTGTCAACAACATCATACAGGATACTGTACTTGGAAAAGCGGAGACCTTTCAGCAATGCTGCCATGGCAAGCTCTTGTGCCGCATCGGCAAAGAGGGCATCACGCCGTGCCTGCTCATATACTTCTGCGGCATGGTCTGCACGTTCGCGGATAAAGTCCGCATCGCAGGCTTGTGGAAAACGGTTCTCTCTGAGGTGATTCAAGAGGTACAGTCCGTAATAGGACAGCTCAGTCTGTGCCTGTTTCTTTCTGTTCATTTGTCTGTTGAATGGATTAAGTGGTGAATAATAAACCGTGGATGGCGGTTGGTGTTTGTGTGAAAGCAAGAAAAGGCACTCGGTATCCCTCCGAGTGCCGCCACTTAATCCACAGTAAATAAAAGCATCTAATAAAGATAGTGCAAGGCGAACGCAATAAAGCTTGCTTTAATTGCTGAGCCGAAGCCTATCTTCGCAGTGAAACTGCAAAGACACCATTTATGAACCATGTTTCGGTGGCAAAGGTACAAACTATTTCTTGTATCTCTTCACATTTCCTCGTTTTTCTGCTGTTTTGCGCTCTGCAAAGACGAATTTCGTGTTGAAGTCCTCGTCAAAGGCAATGGCTGCGGAGAATGGTTTGCCTTGCTTGCTGGTGAAACCATTGAGCGTTCTGGTCTTGCCCTTGGTAAGCAAGTCGGTTATGTCGGCATCAGTGAGCAACTTTCCTGCTACCTGCTTGAACACTGGCATACCGCACTCCTTGTTGCTGCATCTTACTACCTTTCCGAAGAACTGCATGGTACCTTGCTTGCATTTAGGACACTGGCAGCCGGAATCCTTGTGGCTGAAAAGTCTGTCACAACCTAACAATTCCGCAGTGATTTCACGGGTATAACCTTCGATACTATGGGTGAACCCGTCTGCACTTGCTTCACCTCGTTCAATCTTGGCAAGTTCCGCCTCCCATTTGCCCGTCATTTCCACATTGGCAATCGCCATGTTCTTCACCACGGAATGCAGGGCGAGTCCTTTTTCCGTCGGCACAAGTTTCTTCTGCTGGCGCACCATATACTCTCGTTTGAGCAGGGTTTCGATGATGGCGGCACGTGTGGCAGGTGTGCCAATACCGCTGTCCTTCATAGCCTGGCGCATCGTATCATCTTCTATCTCTTTGCCTGCGGTCTCCATTGCTGCAAGCAATGTGGATTCCGTATGCAATGGCTTTGGTTTGGTCTTACCCTCCGTGATGGTGCAGCCAGAAAGAGTGATATGCTGTCCTTCTTGCCAGTTGGGAATGACTTGCTCCTTGACCTCATTGTCGGTTGCGTCTGCATCCTTGTCCTGCCTGTTGTTCTTTTCCTTGAACGACAACGTTCGCCAGCCAGTCTGTCGGATGATGGAGCCACTGATGCCAAACTCAACTCCATTATCCACTTGCGCCGATACTGATGTGATGTCCTTGATGCAGTCTGCCGAGAACGCTTCAATCATCCGGCACAATATCATGTCATAAACGATCTTCTCGTCCTTGAAAAGACCAATGGCTGCATTTTCTGTGATGAGCAGGGCATGGTGATCGGTCACCTTGGCGGCATTTACGCTGTTCTTGCTGTAGTCCTCACTGCCAGGCAAGAGTTTCACTTTCTCTCCATATTCCGAATGATTCTCCAGATTCTTAAAGAGTTTGGGAAGGGTGGCAAATACATCATCCGAGATATAGCGGCTTGATGTTCTTGGATAGGTGATGAACTTTGCCTCGTAGAGTTTCTGGGCGATGGAGAGTGTATGCTCTGCCGTGAAGCCATGCTGGGAGTTGGCTTCTTTCTGCAAGGTGGTAAGGTCGTAAAGGAGCGGTGCCTTCTCCACCTTTCGCTTGGTTGTGACCTTTGTGATGATGGCAGAACCGGTATCTTTCACCTTATTATATATGTCGGTTGCGGTGCCTTTGTCTGTCCATCGGTTGGCAGATGTGAACTTCAGTATATTGCCACTGTCTGTATCAACCACACCGAAGTGTACCTGCCAGAACGGTTTCGAGTCGAAACGCTTGTGTTCCCAATAGCGTTCGCACACCATGCCAAGTGTCGGGGTCTGCACACGACCTACGGAATAGGTGCCACGTCCTGCGGCTATAGTAAGGGCTTGTGTGCCGTTGATGCCGACGAGCCAGTCTGCCTCACTTCGTGCCTTGGCTGCATGATAGAGATTGTCATACTCCTTGCCATCCTTGAGGTTCTGAAGTCCCTCACGGATGGCGGTATCCGTAAGCGAACTGATCCAGAGACGGTCGAAAGGTTGACTGCAACCGAGATACGCATAGAGGTATCGGAAAATCAACTCTCCCTCACGTCCGGCATCGGTTGCTACGATAATGCGCTCACTGCTGTCAAACAGCTTGCCGATAATTTTAATCTGGGCAAGCACACCTGCATCTGGTTTGTAGCCGTTCTCTGTCTTGACTTGTCGGGGAACAAGAACGAACGGGTCGGGAATCACAGGCAGATTCTCCGCATGGAATCCCTTCATGCCGTAGGTTTCCGGCATGGCTGGCTGCACTAAATGTCCGAATGCCCATGTCACATAATAGCCATTGCCCTGCATATAGCCTTCCTCACGCTTGTCAGCTCCCACAATGTGGGCGATTTCCTTGGCTACGCTTGGTTTCTCTGCGATGATTGTCTTCATTGTCTGTTGTTTTTGTGACATCCGCAACCGTGGGATAGACGGTCGCAGATGTCGGTTGTTATGATGGATGATTAACTCTGTGGATCAAGTGGCGGCAACTACATCTTCACGCTTCTTGCCTTTCTCTTTGGCTTCTGTTCCTCGGCGTTCTGTTCCTTCTGCTGCTTTTCGTTCTTCGGTGCAGACTGTCCCGGACTCAGCGGATCCTTGGTGTGCTTGGTCGCCTCATAGGTCTTGCCCTGCTCGTTAACGGCGACTTGTACCTTGTTCTCATTGGTCGGAATCTGTTCCTTCGCCTGTTTGAGGTCTGGATTGTTGCGGTAGGAACGTGGCTGCATCTTGTCGAAATCGAACTTCACATAGGCGGTATAGGTACCGCTGCCGTTCTTGTTCGGCACTTCCTTGATCTCGATGGTCTTGCCTGCCACATAGTCGTCCTTCTGCTGCTCGGTCAGTTCCTTCTTGAAATAGGTGTTGAGTCGGCGGATGGTCCCATCCTCATTGAGCCAGTGGTTGGGATCTTGCTGCTTCTTCTGACCGCCCGCATCACCTTCTGCCTTCTGCTCCTGCTTGTCAGCGGTCTGCTTCTTGTCTCCATTCTGTTTCTGACCTTGCGCCTGTCTTGTGCTGCCAGGCACGAACTCCACGCCACGCTGTTCTACATTCACCTGCAGCAGCGGTGTAAACTTGCGCCCGTTGGCAAGCTCAATCTCCTTGCGAAGCGGAATACCTGAGTAGAGCACCCTCTTGTCGTCCTTGGTAATAGGTGTCTTGCCGATGGTATCAGGTATGCGCACCTTGTTGGTCGGGATGTCAACAATCTCATTGGTGAGACGGTCGATACTGATGAAATGAGGACGCAGCTCACCTGTATTCTTGTCGGGGAAATCCACAACCTTTCCGAGGTTACCGTTCTGCAACAGGTTCTTCTTGTCCTCAGGAGTGAAGGTATAGCCTTTGTAAGCGACATCGAGTTTTGGCTCGTTGCGCACGAAATGCGGCACGAGTTGCAACTGGTCGTTATCGTCCTTGCGGAATGACAGACGGGCCTGTATCTCTATCTGTTCACCACCGAAGGTCGGCTTCACAATCACAAGCCCCGTCTTGCCGTAGTTGAACAGGGCTTTCATATCCTTCTCATTCATACTGTTGAAATCTATGCCATATTTGGCACCAAGTTCCTGCAGGTTCACATCGTTACCACTGATGAGGTTCTGCTTTACACCCGGAGCGGTCTGTGCCTGCTGTTCGGTTGCGGTCTGTTCTGGTTTCTGTTCCATGTCGTTCTCTTTTTCGTTGGTTTGTTCAGATGATACATTCTCTTTTTCTGTGTTAGCTTGCGTCTTGGACGCATCGTCCGATGATGCGGTTTCTTTCGCCTGACCTTCCGATTGCTTTGCCTCTTTCTCATAATTGGAGGTGTCAACCTTGTGGGCGGAAAGAATCTCCTTGTTAGCCTCTGGATCTTTCAGCAACTCCTTCATTACGCCAAGCAGGTTTTCCACCTGGTCTGCCGCTATGCGGTAGAATCCGAATCGGCTTGGCTCCTTGCACTGGCGGAAGAAGTTTCTAAAGAAACTGTCCATCAAGTCACTGTTGCGGTCAAAACGCAGGAAGTCGGGCGTGTTCTCCGCCTTGGCGGGTGCTCGCTTCGGTGTGCCGTCCCTGCTGAGTCCGGCGACGACGCTGATCTCGCCCGTCTTCTCGTCACGGACTACCAGCACGTCCTGTTCATCACTCTTTTTCTTTTGTACCATAATTGTAAATGTTTAATGGTGAATACTGTTGTTATTTGAATTTCTGATGAATGCGAGTCAAGTAATGCTCCACATTCTCCTGATTGAAATTCTTCACGTTGTTCTTGATAAATTGCTTCACGTCCTCCTCCGTATAGTAGGTCTTCTGTCCCAGCCGCTTGTAAGGGAGCACTCCTAGGCTGCGGTAACGTTGCAGGGAACGGGGAGAAATTTGAAACAAAAGACAGAGATCCTGGTTGTCGAGCAATTTCTCGTTGATGCCAGAGCATCCCTTGTCCTCTCCGCTTCGCTCATGTCTCAACATCAGCATGTCATAGATGCCGTCAATCTTCTTGTGCAGGTCATGCAGATATAATTCCAATCGTCTCAATGTTCCATCTTCCATACTCATGTCTCCTTGGCAATGGTTCGTTCCTCAATCAATTTCTGTACAGCGTTGATGCTGTATCTGCATTGTCCGCGCACCATGAAGTACTCGATGCTGTTGGTAGAGCGCAAGCGCTGCAGGGTTCGCTTGCTTATCCCAAGTATTCTTGCAGCATCACTGCTTGTCAGCACAAGTTCCATGCTTCTTCTTTTGGTATTTTCTCTCGCATTGGAATATATGAGAGCTACCAACTTTGCCACGTCGGCAATCTGTTCTGTCAGCATCTTAAAGGCTGAACTTTCCATTGTTATTACTTCCATTTTGATTCCGTTTTAAATGTTACAAACTTTGCTGTTTTGATTTCTCGGTGGCAAAATTAATCATTTGCGAAATACCCGTTTAACAACTCATTAATGACCCACGTATAATTTTCTTGAATTACTTGCCTGTCGGTCAGCAAACCCCAGAAAAGCACTGCCACAGTTATTTATTTTCATTGTTTTTCAACATACACACATTAACTTTGCACCTGAATTTGTTGAACCAATAAAACAGAGAATATGGAAGTAGTAACAATGGAAAAGAAGGCATTCGACTTGATGATGGCAAGATACGATGCTTTGGTACAAAAGGTAGAGTTGTTGAAGCACAAGGCAAACGGCAAGCGTCTCAACCAGTGGCTCACAGGACCTGAGGTCTGTCAGCAGCTGCGCATCAGCCCCCGCACATTACAGAAATTACGCGACCGCCGTTTCCTGGGACATACCCAAATCGGTCGCCAGTTCTATTACGATCCCGACGAAGTCAAGGCCATCGTTCCACTGATTGCCCGCATCAAATCGGTATAGCATAGAACGAAACAGCTTTGTTTGATATTAATTTTCCGATTGATATTGAGATTCAAATCGGGTTGGTATAGAACGAAATTCGCCCAAGGCGAAGTCGAAAACTTCACCTTGGGCGAGCAAACACTAGATATTTTATTCACCACTTAATCCAATTTGTAAGCAATGAACATGAACCAACTTTTGACGCATGAGAGCGAGTCGATAGACACCGCCATGCAGTCATTGAAGAAAGCCAACAACTGGCTGTCTTCCTTCATCGAGTCCTACAGTCCACCCCTGGACGGTGAGCGATACCTCACCGACAAAGAACTCTCTGAACACTTGAAGCTCAGTCGCCGTACCTTGCAGGAATACCGCAAGCAGCGCATCTTGCCATACATTATATTATGTGGCAAGACCCTCTATCCCGAATCCGAGATCCAGTCCCTCCTCACCACCAATTACCGCAAGCCGATAATTGATGGGAAAATCAGAGATAACAGATACACCTGATACAATTGCCTCTAAACGAACAAAGGGAAACAACCAGTCTTTGGTCGTTCCCCTTTGTTCGTTGTATTCATTCTGATCACATCACATGATTGTCAAAATGGCTTTGCATGCAAATCTCCTTTGCAGCGCTTTATAGCACCATCTAAAGATTTTGAAAGATTCATAAATGCTGCTTTCCTGATATATTTTTCTGTTTTGATGATTTCATCTACTTTCCCTTTCAACTTTTCCAATGGCTTGATATCATCATTCGTTTCATGTATCCAATCGCTCATATTATAAGATAAATTATATCTGTCTCGGATAAAATGAGTAAAAGAATTTAAGGATTCGTTACTCAAATTCAACAGGTTATCCATTAGTTTATCCATGTCTACATGATTGAAGATGGATACCATATCGTATGTACAGCTGTGGTCCGGCAATGCCTGTTTATTTAAAGTACACAATTCATCTACATTCGAATCCGACAATTCTTCCAGAGTGCGAGTCATGAGATTTTTACTCACTTTCAATCTGTTTTCATACTCCTTATTAAACTTCTCACAAATTGCGGGCAGTTTCTCTAACTTTTGGTCTGTCATATAGAAATTTATACCTCTACTAAATTCAAAGCGGGCATTATAAACTGATTCTTCATCTTTGAACGCCTCTAAATATTTCGGTAGAGAGTCGCATATTTTACTGAAATCTGTATCGCTAAATTCTTTTATTGAGCGGGAGTCCAAATATACTAAATAAGCGATTACATATCCCAACCGCTTCATGCTCGTTACTCTTGTTGCACAAATATCCTCAACTAATTCATTATAGAAGAAAATAAAGTCATTGTTGTTCATTGCATAAGCATCGTTGATTTTATCCCATGATGGTACTTCTGCTATAGGCGCGAAATACTCTTTCTCGACATACTCCTTAATAGAAGTTCCTATGTTAAGTTCCAGAATGACTTTATCTATAACCTCAAATCCGCAACCTATAGGGTTTAGTGGGATTTTGCTTGCAAAGCGACGAAATTCATTTTATTGTACATATTTCTTGCACAACAGAAATGTCGCAGACACAAAA
>ENA-OPET01000260-OPET01000260.1-human-gut-metagenome-genome-assembly--contig:-NODE-260-length-15415-cov-3.030990_pt1 | contig 15415 bp, 15 predicted proteins | sample MGYA00241641_ERZ501545 | MGnify/ENA primary metagenome ERZ501545 (study PRJEB25962, sample SAMEA2042391) | human gut metagenome | biome: human gut; feature: human-associated habitat; material: faeces... | reverse complement strand
AAAATGTGAAAAGTTTACATCCAGTCTGACAGCAGATTTCGATTAGTTTTATTAATGGTTAAAGCGTATCAGCTTAGGCGTCAGATTAACCTTATCTGGTTCAATCGGCTTAAGCTGAAATGCTTTTAAGATATCCTCACCAAGCGTTTCTAATGCAACTTCATATGGTGTCCTTCAACTGAGGATTTCTCGCGGAGTGGAGTTGATGTGGTTTACGATGAGATTCACATCCCATTGTGTTAAGAATTCAAAAGAAGTTCCTTTCGGTAAAACCATAAGAAAGCATCCATTTCCACAAAAGACGACAGGTCTAAGGAACAAAAGTCTGAGTAGGTTCTGTCTGTAAAAACAGAACAAACAGTGATTTGTGTTTTATGGCACTTTCGCGGTTTGAATTTTGCCTGTCTTTTCAAATCAATATTTCTTGCTGTGAAGAGTCCTTTGTCAATGTATGTGTACATAGAGCGGACAGATATATCCAGTTCCGGGTGATTTGTAAGGATTTGATAAGGGGATTGCCCCTGCTCAATCAATGGAGATATAATCTGGTCTTTCTGATGGAGCTGGTGCTTGGTCATATTTATTCCAGAACGAGAAGATATCAGCAGTTCACGATATTTTCTGTCAGCAGCACGGCCGTTGTAATAGTATTTATGTGCAATTGTGCAGCGATTTATCTTTTTCGTGCAGCCATTGCAAACATATGGCGCTTTGTCCAATCGTTTACATCGTTCTTTTTCAAAGTCCTTGCAGGTCTGATTACATGTAGGACATGAGGCACATTTAATGCCACAGAGAAGGATTTTTCCACAGGCATTGGTCTTTTGACAATGGTAACGATGAATGCAAAAGTTCTTTGCGTTATAAAAAGTACCTTTGTGATACCAATCTGAAAGCCGATGAGCACGGACTTCTTTAGATATGGTTGTTGGATCTTTACATAGAAATGCTGCAATGTCTTTAAAGGGAGTCCCTTTTGCCAGTTCATTTTCAATATAGATACGATCATTTAAAGCAAGGTGTTTCTGGTTTCCTGGTATATATTTACTCATAATGATTCTTCTTCTACTGCTGTCAGAAGGAGTCATAACCATAACATGATTGTATGAAAGAGTAAATATCTACTGTGCGAGAGTAAATTCCATCACCCTATGGGCATGCGGACGAAAAGTTGGACTGTGTAATGCTTGATATGTTATGAGGTACACACAAGAACAAATATCGACAGCACTTGTATTGTTAAAGGCGACAGGATCTCCAGACAAAGTAATCCAAACCTTAGGTTATCCATCTTCACCGATGCTTTATCATTGGCGTAAAAAATATCCTAAATACTATGATGTTCCAAATCAAAAGCATTGGAGACAAGCGCCAACTGAATTGAAACATGACGTAATTAAACGTTGCATTATTAAAGGCGAGCCTGTAAAATTAGTGGCAGAAGAAATCGGATACACACCTTCCTTGATATATAAATGGATTAGGGAGTATCGGGGGAAGGGATGTTTTCAACCCATGAAAAAAACTACTGCCAACATTAATGTAAATCCAAACGATATCACATCTGCGGAAGATATCAATGAGCTCAAAGCTCAGATGCTCGATATGCAGATGGAAATAGATATTCTTAAAGAAACAATCAATGTATTAAAAAAAGACCCCGGCATCGATCAGACAGCTCTCACAAATCGGGAGAAGGCAGTGATAATCGATGCCTTGAAAAATAAGTATTCACTGCCGGATCTTCTTAAAAAACTTAACCTTGCAAAAAGCAGCTATTATTATCAAGAAAAAGCCATTTATGCAGAAGATAAATACTCTGATCTTCGCAAAAGAATCATACAACTGTTTCATGAAAATCGAGATATATTTGGTTATCGAAGAATTCATATGCTGCTTTATCGTGAAGGTATAAAAGTTTCTGAAAAAGTGGTTCGTCGTATTATGAAGCAGGAAAAACTAATTATCAGACGAAAACGCAGACAGAAATATAACTCCTATAAAGGTGAAATAACACCTGCGGTGGAGAATGTTATAGATAGAGATTTCCATGCTACAAAACCGAATCAGAAATGGCTTACTGATATCACAGAGTTTTCTATCAAAGCAGGAAAAGTATATCTTTCTCCGATAATTGACTGCCTCGATGGTATGCCGGTGAGTTGGACTATAGGCACTTCTCCAAACGCAGAACTTGCCAACACCATGTTAAGGAATGCTATTGCTACTCTTAAACCAAACGAAAAACCTATCGTACATTCTGACAGAGGATGCCATTATCGTTGGCCAGAGTGGATACAGATAATGAAAGAAGCAAACCTTACACGATCCATGTCCAAAAAAGGGTGTTCTCCTGATAACTCTGCATGTGAGGGCTTCTTTGGTCATCTCAAAACAGAAATGTTCTATGGACATAACTGGGATGAATATAGCATTGAAGAATTTATTCAGGAAATAAATGGCTATATGCGTTGGTATTGCAAAGATAGAATTAAATCAACACTCGGAGGACTTAGTCCTCTAGATTATAGAAGGAGTATAGGCATAGCGGTCTAAAAAAATGTCCGCATGCCCTATTGGGCGGTGGAATTTAGAAATTCATTTTAGGATGCTTTTAAATTCGGTATTACTCTATTGAAGATCAACAAATACAGCGGTATACTACTATAAATATATGTTTGAGGAAGTATTAGTATGCCTGAATTTTGTTTGAAAAAAGAAATTGAAAAAAAATTACCTACTAATGATAGATTCACCATTGCATTGATTTTGCTTTGTTGCAACTTTTGTAAAAAAGTCCACGAAAAAAGTGAAATAGATAAGTATTCTAAATTGTTCGTTGAACCGCTATGGATTTCCATGAAAAAGGAGAAGCACGCTTTCTTTAGAGCAATGGGTTCCGCCATCTTAGAACATACAGCCGAACTGTTTCCGTCATCGAGCGATGAGCAGGCAGAAATGCAAAATATTGTTGCATCGGCTAAACGAGCTGCTTCTAGTGGTAACAATAAAGAGCTGATAGATTGTTTCTCTAGCGTCTCGCATAGTACTTACTTAAAAATGATGGCCCAATGGCATTTTTATGAGCTCTATGATGCGGGATTTGCTGCTGCATTATGCTATCTTTCGGCTAAAGCAGATATCCGTTATATGGCTTTTCGAACACAATTTTTATACGCAGAAGATAATACTGTGTTTTTTGATATAGGGGTTTCACTTGATGAAGGATTTGTTGAGTATACAACTCAACAAATTACGCAAATGCTTGGTGAAGAATGTTTGGAAGATGCATACTATTTCGAAGTAGAGTTTTATAAAAAGATTGCCCAAACATTTGGAATTAAACGACAAGAAGAAGGCGAAGTTATATTTAAAAACGGTGGTCCAATGTTACTTTATGAACATACAAAGCATGCGGACAAGTGTGCTTTTTATCAACTATTACAATTGTCTGATTGCCAAAATTGGCGTGAGGCTAGTCAAATACTAAAACATATTGTGGAGACAGAGAGCAATGGAAATGATTTGTAATATCACAAGAAATGATGAAACCAAGTTGGCTAACGCATTACGAAGCATATACTCTTCGGTTGTCATCAATGAATCTTTCAAAGATCAATCAGCATTTTTGCAAAGTGTCATTCTTCTTGTTGATGATGACATAAAATATGGACAATCACTTAGGGAAGTAAATCCTACTTTATCCTATAGAATATCCACTACACACGAATTAGCCGCTGCTTTTATTAGAAAGTATCAAAATGTAATAGACAAGGCAGGTAAATTAGCTTATTCAGCAAACGAAAGATATGGTTACACCGTTGATATCGCCTCTGTTGTAGGACCTTATATATTATATCAATGTGGTATTACCGACGAAAATTTATCATTTTATATTGCTCTTGGAATGACACTATCCAATATTATCTGTGATATTCTTGCAAAACATGAAGAAAAAAATATTGAGCAATTAGAAACCGAACAAATGGCAACTGTTTGTAAAGCAACATACCATCTTTTGAAAAAAACTCAAAAGAGAAATCAGTTACACAAAGTGCATGATCCCCAAATCGAAAAGAGTATAGTAGAGACAAGCAAATTGTTAGAAGAACTCACTAAAAAATAACGTTTTCTAATGGCGCTGTTGGCGGATTTAGCATAATATACTTGAGTGATTTTCCATAATCATAAAGAGAAAATTGGGAGGGGTGCAGACTGTAAAAGTTGCACCCCTCTTGAAGTTACAGCCTATCGCTCTGCCCCTATTACATTGTTCTTTTTACTTCTATATCTACGTTCCCGAAAATGCTGGGTTTTATTATAATACAACTTGTTTAGTGTATCTATTAGATTTCGGACATGTTGACCCAAAGCACCGGGACAGGATTCTTTAATTTTTCGCAACATTTATGTCCTCGGGTAGGCATGATAAAATAGAGATAGAAAGAATAAAGGAGGTTTTGATGATGAAGATACTGCTGAAAATATTGCTTGCGCCCTTCGCTCTGGCGCTGTCCCTTCTGGCGGCTATGCTGGTGTTTCTGTTTGATATTTGTGCCTGCTGACGATTGCCTCCGTGATCCTGGTGGTGCTGGGTATCGTCCTCTTTTTTACACCGACCCCCATCGGCGGGATTGTATTTCTGTTCCTCGCCTTCCTCCTTTCGCCGTATGGGCTGCAAGCGGCGGCTGGTTCTCTGCTTTGGGCTCTGGACGGAGGCAAGTCCGCTCTGTATCGGTTTCTGGCAAGTTAAACAGCCTCGGGCCATAATGGCCTGAAGTCGGGGCGGTCTGGACAGGCCGCCCTTTTTTCATAGAAGGATATAAAAAATGAAATTTAATTTTAACAAAAAAATGGTTAGCACAATAGTGATATTGATTTTTGGCGTAGCAATTACAGTTGCAGCACTGTCTGCAAAGAATATAGCGCTTGAAAATAAAACAAGCTCAGAAATAGCCACAGAGGCAGTATCAGCTACAGAGATGATATTGGATACAGAAAATACAGAGACTAGTAATGTGGATAAGAATTCATCAGATTCCTCAAAAGACAAAGCAACAGTAGTCGATGATAAGGACAAATCTGGTGATACAAAGAGCTCATCAGAAAACACCGATAATAATGATTCCAGGGATTCATATGAGACTGATATAATGAAAAATGATGAATCAGAAAACACTTCAGACGATGTAAATAAAACAGGTGATAAGATTGATAAAAAATCTGAAATAAACAATTCAGGAGATAGTGGTTCAGGCACAGATGATTCAGATAATGACAATTCAGGAATGAATAATAATAATGAACCGAAATCTGATAACGGAGTGATAGAGCTTCCAATTATACCGATTGACTAATGTGACGTTAGTTGTGGTTTTACCTACATTTGAAGAAGAAACGTAAGAGGAGTTAATACAATGGAGAAAGTCGAATGAAGACAAAAAAGTTTTTATCATTGGTGTTAAGTGCGGCTATGATATTAGGTGTGGCTGTTCCGGTGGCAGCAGAACCGGTGTCAGCAGGACAAGGCGTTGAAGCAGAACAACAGCCAATTGTAGAAAATAGCATTACAAGTGGATATATTCTGAGTGATTTGGATTATAATACACCGGTGTATGAACCGGATGAGGCGGTGCCGTATTCTGATGATTGGGGATATTCTGCAGATGAAACTATAGAGAACAGGTATCCGGCAAATGGAGTCAGCGATATCAAGGCGAAATATCCGTTTGTTCGTAATCAAAATCCCCTTGGCACGTGCTGGACATTTTCGTCAATAGGTCTTGCAGAGTTTGATCTGATTAATGATGGTGCGTTTGATAAAAATATAGATCTTAGTGAACTGCATCTGGCATATTATGCATATAATTCGCTGTTAGATCCGCTTGGTGGAACAGAGGGTGACTATGCAAAGTACTATATGAATAATACAAGTGTTCAGTATGGTTATCTCAATCGTGGTGGCAACTATTTGATGGCGGCACGCAGAATGGGACAGTGGTGTGGTCCGGTAAGCGAGAGTGATGTACCATATAGTAAGGTGGCAAGCAACGGATATATAGCAAGCACTATTGATACTTTTCTTAATACAGGTTTATCTGATGAATATGCATATTCAAAGGATAAGGCACATCTGGAAAATACATACATGATTAATATCAAGGAAAATGCATCAGATGTGAAAAAAGCCATAAAAAAATATGGTGCAGTGGGAATTATGTATAGTCATAATGATACTGGATATCATTACATAAATAACAGTTATAATGATAAAACAAATAACAGAGCAGGTCATGCGGTAATGGTTGTTGGATGGGATGATAACTATTCTAAAGATAATTTCAGAGACGGTGTTAAACCTGAAAAAGATGGTGCATGGCTTATTCGTAATAGTTGGGGAGACGGAACCGGTTCATATTATAATCAGAGTTATTTCTGGATGTCATATGAAACGTTTTCTTTATCCGATACGGCTTGGGTGTTTGATTTTTCTGCTAATGATGGATATGATAACAATTATCAGGTTGATGGAGGATTAAATGTAGCCCATCAAAGCGGTTACAGGAAATTGGCCAATGTTTTTACTACTCAGACAAAACAGGGAGTATCTTCTGAGGACTTAAAAGCAGTTTCCCTGTCTATTACATCTAAAACAAATGTTAATTATACAATAGAGATTTATACAGATTTAAAGGATAAGACAAAGCCAATAAGCGGAACAAAGCAGGAGACTGCTACCACTACAGGGCAGACAACCTATGCCGGAGTATATACAATTCCACTTAAAGCAGCGGTTAATCTGAAGCCTGGGACAAGCTATTCGGTTGTAGTGACTACTGATATACCTGCCATTGACCTTGAGGCAGCGATGACCGGTGATGTAAATTATAATAATGAAATGGTGTGGGAGAATCATGCGTCAAGTGATAATACGGCAAGCTATTATTTCTATGGGACAGGGTTGGCATATTCCCACAGTTGGAATTATCAGAATATGCATGGTAATTTCTGTATTAAAGCATTTACCGCCAATAATGTAGAAAAAGATTCTGAGAAGCTTGTTGGCAGGAGCCTTACTTTAAAAGACAATATTGATATGAACTACTATATGGAGCTTCCTGAAAGTATCAAATCAAACAGCAACGCATATATGGAGTTTACGGTGAATAATAGCCAGCCATATAAGGTCAGCGTAAACGATGCAATCCCTGTTGAGAAAAACGGAAAGGTTATATATAAGTTTGCATGTCCGCTAAATGCTGCACAGATGTCAGATACGGTTAAAGCCAAAATGGTGGTGGATGGTAATAGTGGAAATGAGTACACTTACAGTGTAAAAGAATATGCCACCGAGCTCCTGTCAAAATCAAACGAGTATCCGGAAGAAACCATTAAGCTGGTGAAGGCACTCTTAAACTATGGAACGGCAGCGCAGAGCTTCTTTAAATATAACACAGGCAAGCCGGCAAATGCTGGTTTGAGCGATACAGATAAAGCTGTCGCAGCGGCTGATTTTGCTGCATATAAGGCTGTTATTAAAACAGATAGTGCAAATAGTCAGAGTAATGGACTGACATATTACGGAAGCTCTCTGATATGTAAGTCTGAGATGACAGTAAGACATTATTTTATGGTGAACGAAGGCTGTGATATAAACAATTACAAGTTCAGCTATGTTAATGCAGATGGCAATGAAGTCAGTCTGACACCTAAAAAGGCTTCAGATGGGGTGTATTGTGTAGATATAAACGGAATAATGGCACGCAACCTGAATAGTATTTTTGCATGCAAAGTCACCGAAAAGAATAAGGCCTGTATTTTCGAGCTGGACTATGGTCCGTTCAGCTATTCACAGAAGGTCATTAATAGCGGAAATTCATCTGAGGAATTAAAAAATCTGGTGAATGCGCTATATTGGTATTGGTATTATGGATATAGAAATTAAAAAGACTGCATAATTAAAACTACCGCAGAATTTAACGCTTTAACTAAGCTAAATTCCTGCGGTGGTTTCTTTTGTGCTTATCTGCTTACAATGCTAATCACGGAAGACAAGACCGCCTTTCTGACATATGTGACAAAGTAATTCACTGCTCTCTGATAAAAATATGCTGTCATTTTCTCTTAATAATGACAGTATGATGGTCTATGGCTGGACACTCAAGATTATAAATAATTGTATTTTACAGGGTAATCCGCTATACAAGATATAAGTGTAGCGGATTATTTTTATGCAATTTTATCACTTTACCGCATTAAAATTTAATACTTTTTTTATAAAATATGTAAAATATAACAAAAAGTACTGGACAAAATGTCCTATACGAGGTAAAATGCATATATGTAATCAAACAGCACATTTGAAGGTTGTGCAGATAGTATTGGTTATATTTTGCGAATTGGGGGGATTTTTCATGAGAATATATCATGCTAAGGATTATGCAGATATGAGCAGAAAGGCTGCAAATATCGTATCGGCACAGGTGATTATGAAGCCTAATTGTGTATTGGGACTGGCTACAGGCTCTACACCTATCGGCTTGTATAAGCAGCTCGTTGAGTGGTTCAAGAAGGGGGATTTGGACTTCTCAGAGGTTATGACGGTGAACCTTGATGAGTACAAAGGATTAAGCCGTGAGAATGACCAGAGCTACTATTATTTTATGCATCAGAATTTGTTTGATCATGTGAATATTCCGGTTGAGAATACTCATCTGCCAAACGGCATGGAGCCGGATTCACAGAAGGAGTGCAAGCGCTATACAGAACTGATTCAGTCTCTTGGCGGTGTTGATTTACAGCTTCTTGGTATCGGACACAATGGTCATATCGGTTTTAATGAGCCGGGCGAGTCTTTTGACAAGCAGGTACACTGTGTGAATCTGACAGAGTCTACTATTGAGGCCAATAAGCGCTTCTTTGCATCGGCTGATGATGTTCCGAAGCAGGCTTATACGATGGGCATCAAGACCATCATGCAGGCTAAGAAGATTCTTATTGTTGCAAGTGGTGAGGATAAGGCAGAGATTGTGCACAAGGCTTTCTTTGGACCGATTACACCACAGGTGCCGGCTTCTGTATTACAGCTGCACAATGATGTTACGCTTGTAGCGGATGAGGCTGCACTGAGTTATTTGTAGATGTTTTTTAGTTGAGAAGGTGCATGTATATGATAATAAAAAATGCAAGGGTATTTACAGAGGATGGCAGCTTTATGCAAGGTGATGTTGTCGTTAGGGATGGCCGTTTTGACAGTGTTTTGGAGAGAACAGCTGACACGGACGCGGCTAATGACAGCGCACAGCAGGAGATTATAGATGCATCAGGTCTTATCATGATACCGGGCCTTGTGGATATTCATTTTCATGGATGCAAGGGAGCTGATATGTGTGATGGCACCGCAGAGGCGCTTGATGTGATTACAGCATACGAGGCTTCTATCGGAGTGACAAGCGTGTGTCCGGCTACTATGACCATTCAAAGGGATGAGCTTTTGAGTGTCATGAAAAATGCCGGTGATTATAATTATCATGGTGGTGCACATCTTGTAGGTATCAATATGGAGGGACCTTTTATCAGTCCTTCTAAAAAGGGCGCACAGGCGGCAGAGAATATCATGCGATGTGATTATGATTATTTCTGTGAGCTTCAGGATGCGGCCCATGGCTTGATAAAGCTTGTAGATATCGCTCCGGAGGAGCCGGGGGCGATTGATTTTATAGACAGGGTAAGAGGAAGTGTTGTGGTTTCAATAGCACACACAGCGGCTGATTATGACACAGCGGTAGAGGCTATTGAGCATGGTGCAAGCCATGCCACACATTTGTATAATGCGATGCCACCGCTTCATCACAGGAATCCGGGAGTTATCGGGGCTGTGAGAGATTCAGAAAAGTGTCATGCGGAGCTCATTTGTGACGGTGTGCATATTCATCCGTCGGTTATCAGGGCGACATTTGCCATGTTTGGTGCGAAGCGCATGATTTTAATAAGTGACAGCATGAGAGCTACAGGGCTTGAGGATGGCGAGTATACACTCGGTGGACAGGCAGTGACGGTCAGAGGTTCGCTTGCCACACTCCATGATGGGACAATTGCCGGCTCGGCAACCAATCTGATGGATTGTATGCGTTTCACAGTAAGGCAGGCAGGTATTCCTCTTGAGGAGGCAATTATGTGTGCTACAGCCAATCCGGCTAAGGAGATTGGCATCTATGATGAAGCAGGCAGCATTTCTGCAGGAAAGAGAGCTGATTTTGTGCTTCTCAATGATGATTTGGATATTGTGAGTGTGTATATCGACGGAAAGGAGATATCATGTTAGGTTTTTTTAAGAATAAATCAAAGGGAAAGGTGATCTGTTCTCCGTGCAACGGCAGAGTGGTTCCTATTACAGAGGTTCCGGATCCTACTTTTTCTGAGAAGATATTGGGAGACGGCGTGGCCGTGATTCCTTCTGAGGGCAGGTTTTACGCTCCGGCGGATGGTGAGGTGACAGCTGTATTTGATACGCTTCATGCTTTTACCATGACGACCACTCAGGGAGTCGAGCTGCTTTTGCACATTGGTCTGGATACAGTGATACTAAAGGGTGCTCCTTTTACATCGCATATTTCTGTTGGTGATCAGGTGAAGAAGGGCGACCTTTTGATGGAGGCTGACCTGGAGCAGATTAAGGCAGCAGATCTTAATGTCATTACTCCGGTTTTAATTGGCAACACTGCTGATTATAGTGAGATAAAGATGCTTAAAGAGGGGGATGTATCCGCCGGTGATGAGATTTTAAGTCTCGCGTAGATTTGAATATAATTATATAATAATAACGAACTTTATTGGAGTATCTCCAGTTTAGTATACATAATGTAAAGGAGGGGAAATTTATGAAATTTCTTCAAAAATTGGGTAAAGCTTTAATGCTTCCCGTAGCAGTACTTCCTATCTGTGGTATCCTCATGGGTATTGGATATTTTTTATGTCCTGCAACCATGCAGGGTGGTGACATCGAGGGAGTGCGTAATTTAATAGGTCTGTTTTTAGTTAAAGCAGGGGGCGCTCTGATTGACAACATGGCCATCCTTTTTGTAATCGGCGTTGGTGTCGGTATGTCGGAAAAGAACGACGGTACCGGCGGTATTGCAGCTTTAGCTTCATGGCTGATGATGACAACACTCCTGTCTACAGGCTTTGTTACAACAATCATGCCATCTATCGCTGACAGCGCTACAAAGACACTTGCATTCGACAAGATTGAAAACCCATTTATCGGTATCTTAGCCGGTATTATTGGTGCTTTGTGTTACAACAGATTTAAGGATACAAAGCTTCCTGACTGGCTGTCATTCTTCAGTGGCAAGCGTTGCGTAGCAATTATCGCAGGTGTTGTTTCAATCCTTGCATCTGTAGTATTACTGTTTGTATGGCCATTACTTTTCGGTGCTCTTGTATCTATCGGTAAAGCAATCGTTGGTCTTGATGTAGTCGGCGCAGGTATCTATGCATTCCTGAACCGTCTGTTAATCCCTACAGGATTACACCACGCATTAAACAATGTATTCTGGTTCGATACTATCGGACTTGGAGACCTCAAACATTTCTGGGCAGGCGAGACATCAAAGGATGTTTCATGGAGCCTCGGAATGTACATGTCAGGTTTCTTCCCATGTATGATGTTTGGTATTCCTGGTGCTGCACTTGCCATGGTTAAGTGTGCAAAGCCTGCTAAGAAAAAGGCTGCCATCGGTATCCTTGCTTCTGCAGCTATCTGTGCATTCATCTGTGGTGTTACAGAGCCTTTCGAGTTTGCATTTATGTTCCTTGCTCCTGTTCTCTATGTGATTTATGCTTTACTTTATGGTATTTTCACAATGATTACAGTAGCTCTTGGATTTAGAGCAGGCTTCTCATTCTCAGCCGGCGCGATGGATTTATTATTCTCATCTTCACTTCCGGCTGCAGCAAAGACATGGCTCATCATTCCTCTTGGAATCGCAGCTTTTATCGTATTCTACATTGTATTCTATTTCGCTATCAAGAAATGGGATCTTAAGACCCCTGGTAGAGAGGACGATGATGTCGAGGCAGAGAAGAAGGCAGTGCTTACTAACAATGACTACACAGCAGTTGCAAAGACTATTCTTGAGGGCTGCGGTGGCAAAGACAATATTGCAAGCATTGACAACTGCATCACAAGACTTAGACTTGAGGTTAAGGATATTACTCAGGTTGATGACAAGAAGATTAAATCTGCAGGTGTTGCAGGCGTTATGAAGCCTGGCAAGAATTCTGTTCAGGTTATTATCGGAACCAAGGTTCAGTTTGTTGCGGATGAGTTTTCTAAGCTTTGCGAGTAGATTTGTTCTGCAATATAGCAGTGTCGATTCACATTAGGTGATTCATATAATTTCATAATACATGATTAAAAGCCACACCGGGTGTTATGCCTGGGGTGGCTTTTTTGAGTTCGGGACGTAAGCTCCGCCCAGCGGGGTGGGAATCCGCCTAGAAGAGAGTTACTGGTCACACTGTTAGGGGGAACAGTAACAATGAGATGGATAGATGGAGAGAAAGAGAGTATTTGCTGTTGACATTTGATGGAAATTACCATTAAAATTATTGTTGAGAAGGCTACAGTAAAAGGAGTATGGTGTCAATGAAAAAGAAACCTAAAAGTATTAATGCGCTGATGGCATATATGCGAGATGAAAAAGGATTGAGTATTTCTGGAAGTAGTGATAAGAAAAAACTTAGATATATGGGTTATTTCCATGGATATAAAGGATATCGTTTTCATAATAATCCAGCGAATACATATGCATTCAATTCCTTTGATGAGGTGCAGGCAATCTATGACTTTGATATGGCGATTAAGACAATGTTTTATCCGGAGATAATGTTTTTGGAAACTGCATTTAAAAACTATGTTTTGGAAGTTATTTTGGAAGATGCTGAAAGTAAAAGATTTGCGAATATATATGCGAAATTGTTAACGGATTACAAAGCCTATCCGATAGGTAGTAATGATTATAAAAAAGCAATCAATAAAAGAATGAATCTTAGAAATAAAGTATATAGTCTTATTTCCCGAGATTATGGTAAGAGGTTTATAGTGAATCATTATTATGACAAGGATCAGCCGCTTCCTATATGGGCAATTTTTGAATTAATTAGTCTTGGTGAATTTGGTACATTTGTAGGTTGTCTTGACCAAAATACCAGGAAAAAAATTTCTAAGAGCGTAGGCATAAAGGTTGCTTATGACCGAGATGGTAAATTGTTACCATTGATCGTATATGCCTTAAAGGAGTTAAGAAATGCTGTAGCACACAATAATACGATTTTTGATGCTAGATTTAAAACGGGTAAGGTAAGCTTGAGAATTGCTAAGTGTATAAGTGCAGAGACAGGAATTAATAATATTACATTTGAGTCTATTGTTGATTATGTGATTCTTATAAGCTTTATGATGAAACTATTAGAGTGTCAAAAGAAGAAAATTATGGCATTTATTCGTTTGTTTGAAAAGGACTGTGAAGAACTTAGGGGAAAAGTTTCTACGTCCATTTTCAACACAGTTGTGTATACAGATACCAGAACGAAGTTGAATTTATTGAAAAAGTATTTGTAGAGAATTCAAAAATATTTGTGGAAAATTCAAAAGTGCTATTGCATAAAAGTTTTCATTATGGCATAATATATTACAGAATTGCGGCGGACGTCTGCGGACTATGCCTAAGGGAGTTGGATGCGTCCGGCTTCCTTTTTATTTTATAGAAAATATACATATAGGTTTTGATTGTGTGTATATTTACTAAAAAAGAAGTTCAAGAGTTGTTAGTATCATCGAGCAATCTTAAATGATAGTTTAATAAGCTGGTATTTATAAGGATTCGAGCATTTGCTCGAATCCTTTTTTTAGTTTACGCGACATAGGTGCGTACTACCGGGGAAACTCACTAACATACCAAAATAGTGGGAAATATATAGCTTTACAGCAAGGGTTGAAAAACAAACAAACGTTTGCTATAATAAATGAAGCGAGGAAATAAAAGTATATTAGGTTTAGTAATTTAAGTATTCATTTAATTTATTGTAATTAGGGAAAATCCAATATCAATCGATTGATAGAAAGAGTGATTTTATATGAACATATGGCTAAAGTTAAGGAAAACAGCTGCAATTACATTATGTGAATTACTTGCAATTGCTACAATTTTTACAGGCTGTGCCTCCACTGATTCATCAGGCACTGAAGGTGCCGGGCATGCCGCAGGAGCTGAAGTGGCAGGTGAGGATTCTTCCGGTGCTTTAGGCAGCAAGGATAATGCGGATGGGCCACAGGAGGATCTTGTAAACAACAATTCTTATGTTTCACTTGATGCGATTCCTGCATATGATGGCAAGGCATACGTGGCTGTCAACAATAATGAGCCTTTTTTTACGGACAGCGATATGATTACCACTGCTTTTGAAAATTACAGTGATTTGGATTCACTTGGCAGATGCGGTGTGGCTTATGCCAATATCTGCAAGGATATCATGCCGACTGAGGAGCGTGGCAAGATAGGCATGATAAAGCCATCAGGCTGGCATACGGTGAAGTATGATGTGATAAAGGACAGGTATTTATATAATCGCTGTCATCTTATTGGCTATCAGCTTGCCGGCGAGAATGCCAATCCGAAGAATCTTATTACCGGTACGAGATACCTGAATGTGGAGGGCATGCTGCCGTTTGAGAATCTGGTAGCGGATTATGTAAACAATACAGGAAATCATGTGCTTTACAGGGTGACTCCTATGTTCTCGGGCAGCAATCTAGTTGCAAACGGCGTTCTCATAGAGGCAAAGTCGGTTGAGGATAACGGTGGCGGCATACTTTTTAATGTCTATTGCTATAATGTGCAGCCCGGAGTCGGAATAAACTATGAGAATGGTGACAGCTGGCTGGATGGCACCACTCCGCAGCAGAGCGCTCAGACGGATACACCGCAGAATGAAGGCTCGCAGAGCAGCGCTGGAAGCGGGGCAGGAGAATCCGGCTCTTCAGGCAGTACAACAGGAAGTGCATCATCAGGCTCAGATAGCTCAGCAGCAGAAAATAGCGCTGCAGATTCCTCAAACAGCGAGACTATGGTTCATATCACAGCAACCGGCAAGAAATATCACCGTGCGGGCTGTCGGACTTTGAAAAAGAGTGACACAGAGGTAACACTTGATGAAGCAAAATCCATGGGCTTGTCACCGTGCGGAATTTGCAATCCGCCACAGTAGATGTGCATTAGCATTTGCAAGCCACGGCACCGCCAGGGCACACACATATGCTTTGCTTTCGCTACGCTTTGCCGCTAAGATACTGTACGGATTATGCTTTTTATTCTTCTATGCTTGACGAAACCGTCGAAACGCGCCGTCCATG
>ENA-OPET01000223-OPET01000223.1-human-gut-metagenome-genome-assembly--contig:-NODE-223-length-17102-cov-10.277585_pt1 | contig 17102 bp, 8 predicted proteins | sample MGYA00241641_ERZ501545 | MGnify/ENA primary metagenome ERZ501545 (study PRJEB25962, sample SAMEA2042391) | human gut metagenome | biome: human gut; feature: human-associated habitat; material: faeces... | reverse complement strand
TTTCTCCATAAAAATATACTAATTTTCAGGCGTTTTTTTAATTCCGCCAACAGGTTGAATCATCAAATCTTGTTAGGAATAAGCCCTACAACAAGAAAATTAACTCCTAATAGAAATCAAGTTGCTTGCCAGATTGCTTCAGCCTTTGTGCAAAATGGGCTTAGAGTGATGATATTTGTAGATACACCAAGAAGTGCTCAGTCTATTCAAAAGAATGCTAAAGATGCAATACCTTTGGTGGATTTGTCTGCTTTATTTGCACAGAATCAAGCAAAGATTGATCAATTAACATTGGAACTTGGAGATTTTACTTATTCGTATTTGTTGAATCAAACTTCATGTGCTGTGCATCATGGCTTACTTTTGCCAGAAGAACGTGATCTGATGGAACAAAGTTATCGTCAAGAACATGGTGTGCATTTAATTGCTGCAACTCCAACTTTAGCTCAAGGTGTTAATCTTCCTGCTGATGTTGTTATTATTGCTGGTTATGACAGGTATGATGTCAATACTGGCGGTAGAGAAACTTTGAAAGCGCATGAAATTTTAAATGCCGCTGGTCGTGCCGGTCGTGCTGGATTCAACTCATATGGTGCAGTAATTTTGATTCCAAACCATGTGCTTGCTATGCAAGATAACACTATAGGAAATGAGTGGCAAGAAATCAAAGATGGAGTATTTGCCGGAGGAGATCAATGTTTTGTCATCAAAGATCCTATTGAGCGGATGGTAGGTGAGGTCCTAATTTATGGTAAAGCAGTAAATCGTGATGAAGAAATTTTGTTGTATCGTTTAGGGGATGACGAGAAAAACATCAAGAGAAAACTATCTTATTCTTTTGGCTCATATCTTAGACGAAAAGAGAACAAGGAACCTTTGGAGAATGATTCCGAAGCTTTAGCCAGACTGGTACAGTCAGAAGAGAAAGATAACTTTTTACAGAATGTATCTGTAAAGTATGGTGTTAATATGGATTCGCTTTCATTTATTCAGAAGTGGGTTGATGCACAGACTTTTGACGATTTGATGGGAATGCGTCCTGTAGAATTGGTCGGGGCTTTCTTTGAATTAACCAAAACAAGTGATGGGATTCTTGAATCTCTTATGGCAAATCCAACTGTAGTTGAAGTGATAAAAGGAATACTTCAAATAGAAGAGGAAAACTCGCTTTACATAGGCGACCTAGATATAGACAAACTGAAAGATTTGACAATTGCGTATATGGAAGGTAAAAACTTTCATGATATATCGGAATTGCTACCTCAATCAAAAGGAAACGAGCATTTAAAGAATGTTCGCAGATTTGTATTATCTGTTATCCCATCTGTCTCGTATGCTATAGGTATCTTTAGTAAATTATTAAAGCGAAAGGCTGATGACGAAAATGTACACATTGATGGTGACATTCTTTTCCTTGCGACCATAGTTAAGGAAGGTGTTATAAGTGCAAGTATGCTGAGGTATAAAGAAAAACATTTCTTGATGCGAGTTGCTTGTCATGAGGAATTTTTGAGTTTACATTAATCAATCATATAAATTTTAGAAAATGAAATAATCATAAGCCGTGATTGGAGAGTATGCTGCAACAAAAGAAAACTCTTCGACTGGTATTGGGTGAATCTGAAAGAGTGATGAATTTTGGGAAATGCTCCTCTGCTCTTAATGAGTTTGTTTGAGGGGATGGGAGTTAGTTATACGAATATCTTTAATTATCAACACGTAGAAATGAAGTTCTTGAATCTATCTGCAATAAAGAAATTTTATAATGTTTGTAAGAAGAGATTTTTTAAGTTTCTTACACAAGCAGAAAACATACTGCCATATTATTATAGTTTAATAGCTTGTGTGATATTCTTGTGGCTTGCGGAATCATATATAACAAGTGCCCTTGGTACATTGAATGCTTGGTGTGTTTGTGATTTGAATAAAACTGCATTTGGATGGATTGTCTTCTTCTCTGTAAGTTTGTATATTGGAGTGTCCATATTGAAATATGTAAGGAGAGGACTTTATGTTTCACATCGGTATCTGTGTTGGTGGAGTACAGGACTAGCATATTACCTGTATTATAGACTATTATCCTCTCATTTTCTTTTTTGGGGTATCAATGTCTTAGGCATGAATATAGCATATTTGGATTTGCTTGTTCCTGCATTTTTTACACTTGTAATTTTGAAAATTCTCAATTCTGTTAAAGAAACCGAACGAACTTCTGGCGGCAACATACTGAGCGATGAACCTATAAGTGACATAGAATCCGATTTGTTTGGCTACAAGGATATAGTATGGTATCTAAAAGGAGATTTAGAAACTGTTGATGTGACTGAACATGCTTTTAGTGTTGGAATTACTGGAGAATGGGGAACAGGAAAGAGTTCTTTTCTTAATATATTTGAGAAGTCACTAGATGATTCTAATAGTGTTGTAGTGCGCTTTTATCCGCGTAGCTCCACTAAGCCTGATAATATACAAGATGATTTCTTCGATGTATTTTCAGAAGCCATAAGAAAATACCATACAAGCATATCTGGCACAATAACGAGATATATTCGAGCTTTAAAGTTAGTAGAAGGTGAAGGACTATTTAATAGGCTTACTGATGCTTTCGGGTCTTTTAATGTAGAAGATGAAAGAAACCGAATCTGTGAGGCTATTTCAAAAATTGGCAGAACAGTATATGTCATTATAGAAGACCTCGATCGTTTGTCAGGAATAGAATTGCTTGAAGTGTTGAAATTGATAGATCGAAATGGTGCTTTCTGCAATGTTATCTATATGTCCGCTTATGACAAACAATATGTCAATGGTGTGTTGAAACAAACTTTAGGTCATCAAATTGATGGTGATTTTACAGACAAATATTTTTGTTATGAACTTCCGTTACCTGTTCAAAAAACTTGGGTCATAAAGAGCTATATAGGCAAATATCTTCGGGAACATACCCTATCAATTTCGAATGATATGACTTATAGCAAAGAACTTGCTGGAGAATGGGAAAAAGTTGGAAGTATGGTAGTAATGACATTGGGAACTATCAGACATGTAAAAAGGTTTATTAATCTATTCATGTCTCGGTATGTTCATGTTATGGATGACGTTAATGTGGGCGATTTTCTTCTGCTGACTTTGATCAGATATTCAAACATCACAATCTATAATGCGATTGTAAATTGTCAATTTGTTCGAAGAGGCGGTTTCATGAGTGGAAGTGAGACCACCATGTATCTTGTTCAAGACTATGAGGAAGTGCTCAAAAAATTAGGTGCAAATGAAAATGTCATTGCTGTCGTTAAAGAATTGTTCCCTATACAAGACGGAAGTCGAAGCGAAGAGAACGGTTATAAACGTTTGAGAAGAGCGGTATCTTTTGACCTTTACTTTTATGATAGGTATAGCTATAAAATCTATTATAAGAATATAGCACCAATCTTTGAAGAAAAAGATGATGATAGTGCTTTAGCTTATTTTGGCAAGCTAATGAGTCAAAAGACTAATTGGAGTACGGTAGAAGAGTATCTTCGCTATAGAGGTTTGGATTGGATTACTAACGGAGGCTTATTGAGAAGATATATTAAACTCATCATTCTTGCTTATCATAAAACAGATAGAAATCTTAATTATTATGCTTCTTTTGTTAGGCTTTTCTTCAAATATTCAGAAGAGGAGTTTGTAAAACTCAAAGCGGTGGAAAATTCGGAACAGTATTCTGAGTTGCTATATGATTGCCTTGATGAAATGACAAAGACTTGCCATGTTTCTATAGGAGCAATGCTTGTTAGTATTCTTGATGAGTTTAGAAAGAACACAGAGAAACCAAGCGAATGTGTTTTGAAAGATAATCAATATACAGATTTGGCCTTGAAAGCATTGAAGGCTTACACAGAGCAGACAAATGTAATAATAGACCCATTTATTTCCATGCAATTGTCTGTGATACATCCTATTGGAGAACAAGGAATTTTGGAAAATTCGAGAAAGTTTATTACGGATAAGATTAATGCCAATATCGAGGCTTATGCATCTTCCATGTTTACATCTGCCATTCGCAGTACTGGTAAAGAATTCTCATTGATATTATCATTGCGAGAGCCGGAAATGTTAAGCCAGATTTTTTCAGATTGGAATACAAAATTCCCTAAGTGGATAATGAAGCTGCCAACAAAAGACATGCAATATGTTTTCAATGAGTTGTTTGAAGCTCATAAACGATATGAAAATGTAGTTGTCAGGGCTTTAGAAAACACTTATGTCCATAATGATTACGCTGGTTTTAAAAGAGCCATTGAGAATAATAAAAAGCAAGAACGGGTAGCCAATAAGACAGAACAAGTGTTTGACTTTATTGCCAGGCATAAGGAAGTTACAACTGCAAATATAGCAGAAGCCTTAGATATGCCGAAGACACATGTATTACGCATTGTAAATATATTAATAAAAGATAAACGAATAGAAGCTTTTGGTGCGCCAAGACTTCGAAAATATAAACTGACAAAGGTATGAGAATAATTCATTTTTCTGATTTCCATCTGCAAGGAGGGAAAATCTTAAAACTACATAAGATCAATGCAGAAAAATTACTTGATGCGTTGAAAAAGGTCAACAAGCAAAAGAAAATAGACTTGGTCGTATTTGGTGGAGACTTGATAGACCGTGGCGGAGAATCATTTAGCTCCCCAACAGAAGGCTTCAAAACTTTTGAAGAAATAGTTCTGCTACCTATCAAGAGTGAACTCGGTCTTACTAATGAACATATTGTCATTGTTCCAGGAAATCACGACAAAGATGTTTCCTTGTTGCCGAAGGGTGTTGACAGTTTGATGAAATCCTTAGGTACGGAGACAAAGGTGATGAAATTCTTATTCTCTGACAATTCTGCGAATGAGAACATGAAAGGCATGTTGGCTTATTATGCTTTTCGAGACGCTTTTTACAATGGAATTGCAGAGTATTCTAAATCTGAAACAGACTTTGCTTCCTGTCTAAAACTTCAAATTGAGGGAAAGAAAATCGGTATAGCAATGCTGAATACTGCTTGGGGATGTACCGCAAAATCTGGTGAAGAAGTACTGTTGGGAAATGCTCAAGTAGTGGAGGCTTTAGATACTATAGAGGATTGTGACATCAAGATAGCAGTCATGCACCATGATATATCTGCTCTTATAGAATATGATAGAAATGCGGTCAAACAACCAATCATGTCAAACTTTGATTTATTGCTTACAGGGCATATACATGGTGACGATTCTAACTATTTGGAAATTCCAAGTGGCAGTTCTATCATCCGTTCTGGAGTAGCTGGTATCACAGTCAACAATAATGATGAGACTGATGAACAATATAAGAATGGTTTCCATGTGATAGATATTAATGTTGACATGCCAAGTGATGTCGCTATTGCCAAATATATTCAAAATAGTCAGTATGATTTTGGAGTTGATAAAGCATTTGGAGAAGATGGAACGTGGTGTCCAAACAAAAGGGTTGCCTTATTTGAATCCCTTGAAAATTGGATAAAAAGGACTCATCAACCTTATATATATATGACAAATGAAAAGGTCGATTCATATATACAAGTACTGAAGAACCCATCCAACAAGATTGTTAAAATAGTCGCATTCTCTGGTTATGGAAAAACGAGAATGGTTTACGAAGCGTTCAAAAATTTAGATATTTCCAAAAATTGCTATTATTGCAATGCCGTAAATGGGGATGTCGCAGTAATCTTGAAACAATTCAATGTACGTTGTCAAAAGATAACAGATGGCGAAGGATTGATAATTATAGATAATTGCAACAGTGAATTGCAATACAGAGTGCTGCAAGATTATGATAATTTCAATTATGGGCATATTCGCCTTATCCTTACCTCCAATGCTGTAAATGAAAGAAATAGTGAGGCAAAAATTAAGGAAATCCGATTGGAAAGGGATATTTTAAGGAAAGAAGTAAACGAATATGTAGATGACAATATTCCTGAGGGAAATTCAATAATCAGAGAAAATATTAAGAATATTGCTGATGGCTTTCCTACAATGGCATTAAGTCTTGTGGATGAATTTCAATCTGAAAACAAAATAAATATTCATACCGTAGATACATTGATTGAGCGCATGGTATCACATGATACAGGACTTTCAGATGAGCAACAAACGGCATTGCAGGCATTGGCACTTTTTCAGCCATTACCGTACAAGCATGGAACGCAACCTCATCCTGTCTATAATAAGATTATAGAAAACTCGATATTATTACCATTAGCTTCTACAGATGCGAATTACCGTCATACAATAGTAAATACCACAATTGAAAAATGTAGGAATACATTTATAGAAGTTGGAATGGAAAACCTAAATGTTAGACCATATCCTTTAGCATTATGGTATGTGGACAAATGGTTCGCAGGTTGTGGAAATCAACTTGATGATTTAATTGATTACGTTGAATCTTTGCCTGAAACAGAAGGTAGGACTTTAAAATCTTGCCTATGCAAAAGGATGGAAGCCGTGGATGATAGTTCTTACGCACAAAAAATTGTTGAAAGATGGGCACAAGACCGTTCTTTTATCAATGAGAAAGTGATTCTTTCCGACATGGGTTCACGTCTCTTTCTCGCCATGTCGCATGTGAATCCTGTCGCTATTGCAAAAGGATTATATGATTTCTTTGAGAAAAAAGATGCTCAGTGGTTGCATGATAACATTACTGATTATATAAGACGAAATTATGTAAACACGCTTGAAAAACTTTGTTTTTCTAAAAGCAGTTTTGAATATGGTATTGTGCTCTTGGCAAAATTTGCTTTAGCAGAGAATGAGGAGTGGGGCAATAATGCCACTGGACAGTTTGTGCAAATTTTCAATATTCTTTTGCCTGGAACAGAAGTTGATTATGCTGAACGAGTTAAAGCTTTGCGTATGTTACTGGCTAGTTCTGCTCAATATGAAGAACTAGTTATAAAGGCTGTTGATACGGCATTCAAAAACGGAAGTTTTAGTCGTATGAATGGGGCTGAGGAATTCGGTCTGAAAATAAAACAAGACTATTATCCCAAATCTTCTGATGAAATTAGGGAATATTGGTATGCTTGTCGTGACCTGTTGCTGCAAATACTGGAGCAGAAAAAATATGTATCTAAAATTAGTAAAATTATAGAAACCCATTATTATACATGGGCAAGCAATCCTTTACGATTCAATTGCATTATGCTTCCGCTAGTCAATAAGATTTTATATCTTAGACACAATAAATGGCTGGAATTATATGACAGTCTGTTTAGAATGTCATTGGATGCTGATTTTGGCAAGGATTATCAAGGAACCAAGAAAGAGATTCTTTGCTTAATAGATAAGTTAAGACCGGATAGTTTTTCCAACAAACTTTACGAAGCATGGCTGAAAGGTCAAATGGATTTCAAATTATCAGAAGAAGAGATAGTACAAAGGCATATCGACTTGTTTGGGCAAATAGCAGTGGAATTTGTTTCCGAAGATATCTATACGAATTACTTGGAAATAAAATCAATATTAGATTTGGATATTTATATAGATTCCTTCTTTTTCAAGAAAATGTCTGAAATGATGGATACTGAATCGATGACTATTTTATTCAATAAAATTCTAGAATATGTTATTGAAAACAATGGAGAATGTGAAAAAAGTAGATTAAGCCAATTTGTCACAGAACTGTCGGATAGAATAGAGAATACTGAATTCTTGGAGAAAATATACTCTATGCATTATGAAAAACTTTATGTTGAATTATTATCAAAGAAAGAAGATTATAGGCTGACCATATTACATCATTTTGAAAATATGGCGGAGAAGGAACAGTTATCTATAGACTTCTTTCCAATTTATTTGAATAGTCTGAGATTTATGAATTCCCAACAGGCAGTTTCGTTGTTGCCGTGGTTAAATGACAATTTACAAAATCATGTGGATGAAGTATATTCCTTTATGCAACGATACAGATATGTAATCTATCCTTTAATGGAAAAGGATGAACATATCATGAATATAATGAAGAGTTTACTTCTGAAATATCCCTTAAAGCAAGAGACCAAATTTGATGGTTATTGGTATTCACATACAGTTATGACAATTTTAGAGAGTCAGCATGATGAGAACTTTGCTCAGCAGATAAATTCAAAATTCATGGAAGAAAAAGACAGTATGTTAGATAGTAAGTATGTTAATACTATATATAAAACTTTATTATCTAAAGAATATATTGACTGTATTTGGAATGAATTCTCTCGTGCTTTCTATAAAGAGGAATATTTCATCTTCTATATGAACGTTCGCTATGACATCGGTTCTGGATTCGGTTTTGGAAAAGGATATATGTTCAATGATAATGATGAGAAAATTAAGAACCTATGTATTCAACATCCAGATAAAGTTCCATATAGAATTGCAGAATTGGCTCCGTGTTTTGAATATGTTGGTGAAGCAGAGAATCGAACGGTTAAAGGTTTCAGCAAAATAATCAAGTGGTTGATAGACAACTTTGGTGAAGATAAAAGGGTTTTGGAAGGTATACACGCAAATCTTCATTCTTTTCATTGGACAGGTTCGCTTATACCATATTATAACAGAAATATAGCTTGCTTTAAGCAACTCCTTACACACCAAAATGTGAAAGTGCGTGATTGGGCAAAAACATGTTTGGAGTTTGAAGAAAAAGACTTGAAGCTAGAACTTGGCAATGAGGAGTTTGATGTTATGCATTACAATTTATAAAGTTATGGAAGAAAAGCTATTGTATAAATATCGAAGTATTGAGGAAGATTGTTTTGAAAGAGACTTGAAAGCTTTGAAAGAAAACTATTTCTGGGCTTCGAATGTTGAGCATTTGAATGATGATCGAGAATGTTTTTACAATGCTCAAATTATATTGAAACAATTGGATGGTTTAAAGTTTTCTTTCCCAGGCTGTTCTAAATCTATCAGCAATGTGGAGAAACAACTAAGAGGTCTTATGGAGAAAGTAAAGACTATTGGTGTGTTTTCTTTGAGCAGAAATCCTCATATACCGTCTATGTGGGCATTGTATGCTTCTGAACGTAAGGGCTATTGTATCATCTATCGTGAAAACAAACTGATGGAATATACTGATGGAGTATGTTTATCAGATAAGAACTTACTTGATGTTGTATATGCGCCTTCAGTTCCAGCTTTGGATTTCCGAGATTTCAATAATCAAGATTTGATGACGAAATTAGTAGCTACAAAAGAACAAAGTTGGAGTTATGAAGAGGAAACAAGAATTATCACCGATACTCCCAAAGAACATATGTATGTATCTTCAGCCTTGTACGGCATTATCTTTGGTTCCCAAATGTCTGAGAGTGACAAACATAAAATAAAAGACATGCTTATTGGTAGGAATGTAAAGTTCTTTCAACTTAGACATAAGGAAAATGATTATGGCTTTGAGCATATATTAGTCGATGAATTTATGGTTGATTCGTCTTTGTCGGATGATAAATATGATTTCATTAATAAGAGTATGCCTGTAGTTGATAATTTCTATATAAAGCTAAACTTTATCCCATCTTCAAATAAAGAAATCGAAGATTTTGTGCGCGAGTTTATAAAGAAACATTCTGACAGACAATGCAATATCTATATTCATGACAAAAATGTTGATATGGCGAAGTTTGACGATGATTATCACAATTATGATTATCTTCAAAAGCATCTTATTGCGGAAAAGTATTTTGACTCTGACAATTTGTTTTTCAACAAGGCGCATAAGTCGTAAGCTAAAATAAGTAACAATGAACACAAACACTCAAATAGACAAGATAGATAAAGTACTCTCGAAGATATCGGGTAAGGAGATGAAAGGCTTTGTGCGACAGTATGCCGCTACGCATGAGGACTTTGCTACCGCTTTGGTGGAAAAATATTGGAAGCCGGAGCGTGGTAACTATAAGGAACAGGTGGAGGCTTGTTTTGCTCATGCAGGTGTGTTGGGTAAGAGATTCGGACAACCCCAATTGGACTGGAGAAAGATAGAGCAAGACCTGGCTGCAATGATGAGAAAAGCCAAGAGCATGAAGAAGAAAGGAAATCTGATAGATGCTGCCCTGATTGCTGGATATGTGATGACCATCACTTGCCGAGAGTTCAAACACGACCATCTGGCTTACACCCCTGCCAGATATGATGTTTGGGCAGAAGAAAACAAGGTCTTGAAGGACATTGTCACCCAGTCGGCAGACATGGTGGGGGAGTTGCTGATCAATAGTGATGAGATTGAGGAGGATTCCCGTTTGGGTATGCTTGGGGAGATAGCTGAACAATGTGAGGAAATAGGCGACAACTATTTCATGCGCTTTGAGTGGTTTGTGGATGAGGCGATGCCGTTGCTTTGCGGTGATGACGAAAAGGCGTATCTGGCTCATATCAGCAAGCGATTGAAAAACAAGAAAGAGAAATATTTTCATTATCGCTATTACATCCAAAAGGCTGATTACTGGGTAGCGCATGGGAAACGTGCAAAGGCAGAGAAGCTGATGTGGGAGAAACGGGATGACGAGAATATCCGTGACCATTATATCGACAGCCTCATTGAATGGGGCGAGTATAAGAAGGCGGTAGAGGTGATAGACGATAACAAGGATGACTTTCACTCCTACTCCAAGAAATGGGAGGACAAAGTGGTGAAAGCATTGAAACAGTCAGGTGATAAGGAATGGCTGATAGAAGAATGCAAGAAAAGATTTATCGTCAGTGGCTATCGAATCAAATATTATGAGGCTCTGAAGGAGGTGATAGACAGAAATGAATGGCCTGCCTTCTTTGATGAGCTTTGGAAAATGCCCGATTGGGAACATGACTATGAGGATGCAGAAGCCAAGATCCTCATCAAGGAGGAACGGTTGGATTTGCTCAAGGATATGTTCGAGCATGAGCATTGGAACCTGTGGGAACTTTATCCGGAATATATCAAGTATGTGCCCAAGCAAGACCACGCCTTTGTGGGTGAGATACTATTCAAGGACATCAAGAGATTGGCTCTGCTCAAAGAAAAGCCAAAGGAGTTCAACTGGCTGCTGGGACAAATAGAGCGCGTGATGAGAAAGTCTGCTGCCGTGGATAAGATTATCAAGAATGGTATCAGACAGCTTATTGCGGATTATCCCGACAAATATTATTTCAAGAGTTATCTGGGAAGCATTCTATAGTAATGTTAAATGTTGAGTGTTGAATGTTTAATGTTGATTTTTTAGACTAATATTATGACTAGAGAAGAATTTGCAGAGAGATGGCAGCAACAGCATTATCCAACGATGGATTTACGGGCTGAGGTGCCTTTCTATTACGATATATATCAAAGGATTTGCTCCGTTGCGAAAGATGGAAGCAAGAAAATCAATGAGTTTTATGTCATCCAGATACTGTTGTATGTGGAGAACATGGGACATCTGAAATTGGATGGCGTATATGCCCAGCTGTACCGACGTTCGGAAGATATGGTGGGACATTGGTGCGGACTGATGGAGTTGGCTGCTCCAACAGTGAACGCAGTGAAGATGATAGTGGGTGAAGCCATTGGAAAAGCACCAGAGAGCAGTCTTGTAAAATGGGTTCAAGAGAGCGTGGCATCTCAGGATTTCAATGAATTGAAGTCTGTGGCTTTGTTCTTTGCCCATGCTGATTTAGCTGTCGGCTTGCTCTTTCCGAACAGTCATTACCGGGAAGAGGTGTATCTACAGCTCTTCAATGAGGATAGCAGGATTGCATCTAACATGGTGTCCTCTGACTTTGCTTTCAACTGGAAGGATAAGGAAGAAGTAACGGTGATGCAACGCCTCGGACATTGCTTTGAGCGGATGGGAGATGCGGTAACGGCACATTCCCTTTCCACTATCCGAGGTGTTCGGTTGGACTGCTACCGTGTGGTGGCATCGATGGATGGCAGGTTGACCTTGATGAACAAGGATAACGAGCAGTACGCTCCTGTAGTAGTCACGACTCCTATTCCTGATGGACATCAGAATATGTGCCTTATCTGCCAGATGGTGGGATGGAATGGCGAGTATTATATCAATGGCTCTGGCATGTGGATGGATATGGCTGTCTATGAAAGATGGGATAACAAGAAACTTTGGGATGGTATCGAGGAGGATGAGCGTGATGACTGTTCCTGTTCCTACTTCACGACACCTTCAGGTGAGCATGTGAGTTGTTATGAGGATGCTTATGGAGAAGAAGATCCTGATGAGATTTCAGACTTCGATTTATGGGGAAATCTTGATTTCAATCTTGGTGAGGATCCTATTGAGGCGGAAGCTGCAAGAAAGCGGAAACGTAACAGAGAGGAAGGCCGAAAGCAACCGAATTACAAGTACAAGCCTACGGGCAAGAATCCGTCACAATACTTTGTTAGAAAGATCAACGAGGTGTTTAAGTGGACGGTGGAGGATTCTACTGACCTCAACTATGGTCTGCGTGTGTTGGAAGGTTGGATGAAGCAAGCGCATGTCTATCTGGAAGGCAACAACTATGCTTATGCTCATTTCATCGCCTCATCTATAGTCTTCAGTGGTGCCAACTATTCAGATTGGTATATCGCAGACTATCCGAAACAGGCAGCCCGCATGAAAAAGATTGTACGTGATGGCTATGAGGTGGTAATGGAGACTTTGCCACACGACCCATCCAACTGGCGCGAAGCCTTTGTGAAGATGCTGAAGCAATTGAAGTCTTATGGTTGGGAGATTTTCAAAGGCAAAGGGGCTTTTGACCTTGATAAAGCCATCAAGGATATCGAGAATCTATTGAAGAAATAATTTCTTTTGAATGAAGAAAATCAAACTTTATGACTACCAGCAGAAGATGCTGGAGAACATCATCAACGTGCTGACCTCTGCTGCTACCAGTACATTCTATAATGAGAATGGTAAGAAGGAGAAGGTCGGCAGTTCGGTGATGGTGCAGATGCCGACAGGTACGGGAAAGACCTACGTGATGGCGGCAGTGGTGAAATGGTTTCTTGATAACCATGACACGGGCGAAGTGTGGATAGTGGCGCACCGCCGTGAGCTGGTGGAACAGATGCAGCAGACGCTGGACAGATTCTGCCTGGACTATGGGGAGAAGGAAATGGAGCTGAAAGCGAAAGTAAGGATAAGGGTGCTCTCCATTCAATGGTTGAACAGACATATCGACGAACTGGAAGGGGCGGAGTGTACGCCAGGACTCATCGTTGTGGATGAGGCGCACCATGCCATAGCAACCTCCTATCAAGACCTGCTTGACAGGAACAGAAAAGCCTTGAAACTCGGTATGACGGCAACTCCATGCCGCATGAACAAGAAATCCTTCAGCAAACTGTTCGAGATATTGCTGAAATCGCCCTGTACCAACGACTTTATCCTGCGTGGTTATCTGTCACCTTACGACTACGTGGTTATCGGCAAGTACTCCAACGATCAGTTGACCGTGAACCAGCTGAAAGGACGAGGCAGCGATGGCGACTATGCCATCAAGGAGATGGACGAGAAACTGAATATTCCGCAGACCATCCAACGCCTCTACGACAGCGTGAAGAAATACGCTGACGGCAAGAAGGGAATTGTATATGCCATAGATATTGTGCATGCCCAGGCGATAGCCGCCTGTTACAATGCCCTCGGACTAAAAAGTGTGGCACTGGACAGCAAGACGCCTGCCAAGAAACGCAAGGAGATGGTGGAGGCGTTCAGACGCAGTGAGATAGACTGTCTGGTGAACGTGAACCTCTTCGACGAGGGTTTTGACTGTCCTGACGTGGAATTCATCCAGATGGCCCGTCCTACGCTGTCACTAGCCAAGTATCTGCAGATGGTGGGGCGTGGATTGCGCATCAACAAGGAGAACAAGGATAAGGTGTGCATGATTATCGACAACGTAGGTAACTACCGCAAGTTCGGCTTGCCCGACAAGCCTCGCAACTGGGAGAGTATGTTTGCAGGACTGAGGGCAGGCAAGGGTATCATTCCAACCTATGTGAAGAAGATGCAGAACATTATTGCCGTGAATGATGAGATGATAACGGTGAAGAAGGCGAATACGGCAAGGAAGAAGATGACAGCCAGACAACTGAATGAATATCTGAAGAATGTAGAGCCTTTCCAGCAGGATGGCAGATGGGGACTGAGGGTGATGAACGACATCATTGTGAAACCCATTTATTCGTATATCTCTGACTTCCGAGGTGATTATGCAGAATGCAGAATAGGCATGCAGAGATGTTTGTATGGACTATTGGACAGGAGGGGTAATATTATCCTGCCTCCAGAATATAAATATATATACAGGTGGAATGAGCATTCGGTTGAAGTACAAGGTAATGATGGTTACAGCAGGACCATAGAATTGTAACGGCTAAGAAAAATATAAAGATGGAACACAAGAAACAGACTGGACATATCTGCCGATGGATGGCAGGCGGTATCATGGCAGCCATCCTCATCATAGGATGTACCATCATGATCGGCCTATCAGAATGGCACGACAGGAAAGAGATAGAATGCAGGAACACAGAACTGCATGAGTGGCGCAAGGATATGCATGATTTGAACATGCATATAGCCGAGATGTCGTTGCTTGGTGAGACGGTAGCAGACTGGGACGCCACTGACGTAGAAGACTATCATCAACTTCGGATGGAAGTGGACCATATGTTGGAGAACATGGGGAAGATGAATCATCAGATAGAAACTGAGGACCTCCGCCAGCTGTTTGTTGAGAAGGAAAGACTGTTGTTGCAAATCAGGAATGCCGTACAGAAACGTAATGATATTCATGAGAAGCTGACGACGGAAGTGCCCAAGATTGTTGCGAAAAGCAAGAAAGAGCAGCAAGTGCAGTCCTCTACTCCCCGTCCTGCGGTTCAGAAGAAGAAACGGGGATTTTGGGTACGGCTGTTTAGAAAAGAAGAAAAGGCTGCCGTAGATACCGTGAAGCGTCAACAGCCCACCGCCACGACCCAAATGCTGTCTGTGCTCAATCAGAAGATTGTCGTCAGACATCAGCAGCAGAGCCGTAAGGTCAATGGGCATCTGGACAGTCTGGGCATCCGAAATGAAGCCATCAACCATCATCTGCAGAAAATGATAGCTGTTGTTGACGAGCATGTCAACATGGGAATCGTGGAAAGAGAGCAGCAGATAGCCACACTGGAAGGTAACTACACCTATTATTATATAGGTATGCTCTCCCTGTTGATTCTGGTATTATTCTGCATGTTCCTGCAGGTTATCAGAAACAAGAAAAGAACCGATCAGCTTATCGGGAAGCTGAATGCCAAAAACCAGCAGAACATAGAACTTCTTACCCAGCGCCGCCAGACCATACAGGCTATCACCCATGAGTTGCGAATTCCGTTGGCAACCCTCAAACACCATCTGAGTGTCATGAAGAAGGATTCTGCTGATGAAATAGATATCTCTTTGGAAGCCGTAGCCAGTATGGAGCAGATGCTCAATGATTTGTTGGACTATTTCAGACTGGACAACGGGAAGGAGACCATAATGGTTAAACCCTTTACCGTTAAAGGACTTGGAACAAGGCTGGCATCGGAATTTGCAGGACTGGCGGACAAGAAGGGACTGGTGCTGACCGTGGAGAGTTCGTCGGACGACATCGTGCTGGGCGACAAGGAGAAGATACAGAGAATCGTAAGAAACCTGTTGTCCAATGCCCTGAAATTTACGGATGCCGGTTCTGTGACCCTTCGGCTGAGTTATGAGGGTGGCATGCTGTTTATCTCCGTGCATGATACCGGAACCGGAATGGACGAAGAGGACCAGCAGCAAATCTTTGATGCCTTCAGACAGCTGAGCAATGCGGCAACGAAAGACGGATTCGGCTTGGGATTGTCTATCGTGAAAAATCTGGTGGGTATGATGAATGGTAAAATCGAACTATCGAGCAAGAAGAATGTCGGCAGTACCATCACTGTGGAAATCCCATTGCCACTGGTGCATGAGAAAGATATTGAAAGAGAGAATGAGATGATCGGGGACAACAGAGCGGAAGTGGTCGTCATAGACGATAATGAACTGATACTCCATCGGATGCAGGGCATCTTTGCGGAAAACGGAATCAGATGCGATACCAGTATGAGTATGGATGAATTACTGGCTAAGATGCGTGAGAAGGACTATGATATCCTGTTTACAGACCTGAAGATGCAGGGCGCAAACGGATATGATGTGCTCAAAATCCTGCGTATGTCGAACATCGGTAATTCCCGGACTATACCCGTTGTTGCCGTGACGGGATCAGCAGGTATCACAGAGGACTATCTGACCGAGGAGGGCTTTTCAGGATTCCTATCCAAGCCCTTCTCTCCGAATGAATTGATGTCGGTTGCCAACCGATTCATCCAGAAGGACGTGAACGGGAAAGGGAACATAGACCTGATACCCCTATATGAATTTGGTGAGAAGCAAAGAACGCTGTGGCTGTTTGAGGAAGAGACGGAGGAGAACATCCGTCGTATCGACAAGGCCTGGGAGAAAGGTGACCGCCATGAGCTGAAAGAAATATTGCATAGCATGAGAGGAACCTGGGAACTGATCGGATGCGGTGAAAAGCTGAACCGCGTATTTTCTTCCGTGAAGAATACTACCACTACTGACAAGCAGATAGCCCAGGGAATCTGTGAAATCAAACGGCAGTGCGAAGATATCATCCAGGCTATTCATGAAGAACAGGAAGGAGGAATGAAATGACGAAGCGAATCATAGTGATAGAAGACAGTATGACCTTCTGTGAACGCATCTGTAATATGCTGAAGCGTCAGGGTTGGGAGACTTCCAAAGCCTACAACATGCGCAAGGGCATGGAACTGGTGCGGGAGGTGGATGAGTTTACCATCGTACTCTCTGACCTTCGGTTGCCCGATGGAGACGGCATCCAACTGTTGGAATGGATGCGGGAGAATGGTTATGAGAACCAGTTTGTCATCATGACGGACTATGAGAGTTATTCCTCTGCCGTGGCAGCCATCAAGAAGGGCGCAGCTAATTATTTCCCGAAGAGTGAGATGACAGTATCGGCGAATCGGTACCACTATAGCGCATGAATCGGTACCATCATAGC
>ENA-OPET01000217-OPET01000217.1-human-gut-metagenome-genome-assembly--contig:-NODE-217-length-17243-cov-2.414766_pt1 | contig 17243 bp, 13 predicted proteins | sample MGYA00241641_ERZ501545 | MGnify/ENA primary metagenome ERZ501545 (study PRJEB25962, sample SAMEA2042391) | human gut metagenome | biome: human gut; feature: human-associated habitat; material: faeces... | reverse complement strand
AGAGGCGAACAAGCTGGCGAAAGCCCCAAAAGGGATTGATGGAGTAACCGAGGGAACCGGAAATGTAGCGGAAGATGTTGGGAAGGTTGTTGAGTGGTAAGGCTATAGGTACTGATGAATTAGTTGTAAGAGATACTAAATTTTTAGACGCAGATGAAAATATTGATTGGGAAAAGTGGGCACCAAATGGTGGGCGAGTACCAGGAACAATCAAGGAAAATCAAACTATTCCTGCAGGAACTATTATTGACAGATATGGAAGTCAATGGGGAAAATATACATCACCAGCAGGAGTACCATATGAACAAAGGGCACTTCCATATATTGAGAACCCAAATGCATATCATAAATATGAAGTATTAAAACCAATTGATAACGTTACAATATCTGAGATTGCACCTGCATTTGAACAAGTTGGGGGTGGAATACAGTATGAATTACCCAATAATATTAAAAAATTAAAAGAATTAGACTATATAAAGGAGATTAAATAAATGACTAGAGAGGTATTAGAAAAAAAATTAAAAATAGCTGGAATTCCAGATTATATTTATAATCTGACAGGACAAGGAAAAAATGATGAATGTTTATGCTTGGAAAAAATTCAGGATAAGTGGTCGGTTTATTATTTAGAAAGAGGTATTAAGACAACAAATGAAATTTTTGACTCTGAAAATGATGCGTGTCAATTTTTGTATGACCAATTAATGAATTAAAAAATATATTATTAGGGTTATACTCTGGAACTCCCAACAACCTATAGCCTCTGCATGTCTATTAATTAACCATCATAGCTGTTGCGAAGCAATTAAGAATCCAAGATGTTAATTAATAGACACTAGCGAAATTTTGCCGAGCTGGGTATACGAACAAATATTGCAAAATGAATATGCTGATGTAACGCACTCCTAGCAACAGAATATTGCGAAAGCTTTGAAGCAAAAGCAAAAACCAATCCTCAGGGCACAAACAGCTCTGAGGGATTTTTTTCGCAAAAAATGAAAAAAGTAGAGAAATTTTTCCGGTGTGACTGCTGTGTGACCACCATAGTGTATAATGTAATGTAGAAAGAAATAACAAAGAAAACGATATTAAATCGGGAATAAAATGTGAGGTGAAGAGTGATTAATGAGAAAACTGAATTTTTACCACTGGGAAGTATCGTGGTTGTAAAGGGATATTAATTCCTGTTGACAATATTAAATTAAATAAATAGGAAAATTAATGTGTATGAATAATATTACAAAAAATAGATTGATTCAGGTTGGAAATAACAACGAAAAATTAATACTGATTTGATCCGAAAGAAATATGATGAAATTGGATTAGAATATCCAGAAGTTGTAGATAAATTCTTAAAAGAATATGGCATGTTAAATATAAATCCTAGAGATAAGTGCTATTTTGATGTTTCGTTTAATGCAATCAAAGCAATTGGATGTAATCTTGATGGTTCATATTTTAAAGAGTGTTTAGCTGAATATGATATAAATGAAACAGTATATCCAATTGGAGAAGCTTGTAGAAAGAATTTATTAGTACTAATGACATTAACAGAATCGTTTTATTGTTTTACAGATGGGCTATTATTATTTTTGGGTGGTTCAGTTGATGAAATGCTTGATTGTATAGTAGGAGAATGTAGAAAGCCAATAGAAATTGAATAGGTGATAATTGATGAAGACAAGATTCCAAAAGATATGTCAAAGCGGATGTGTATGCAGTTTGAAGTATCTAGAATTGATATTTGGTAATATCAAATGCAATTTGATAATGAAATTATTGAGGCTGCAGAACATGAAGGAAAAGTATAGAGATTTCCATTTTGGAGAATTTATCGAAAAGCCAAATCAGTGTGGATATTTTGAACAAAATGGAAATTGGTATACATACGTAATAGATGAAAGAAATTTTTGTATATTTACAGGACCATTTAATGGGAGCGCAATAATATATGCGTTTTCTATAGAAGCTGGAAATGGAAGATTATGGGAAAGCGAAAAATATAAGTTTTGATAAAAATACAGGAGAAATACAAGGGATGATGATTACAAAATAAAATTGATGAATAAGTAATGCCTGCTGATTAAGAAGATATCTGTAATTTCTAAATTTTATGTTTGCATCGCTTATACCATAATCAGAACAAATGCACAGTGGTATATTATTTTTTTAATATTTAGGGTGACAAAACAATATATTTATAATAAAATGATATTGTTAAATTATTAATAAAAAGCATACTAAAGAGAGGAGAAAGTTATGCAGGACATTAGTATCATTGGAATTATTGTTGCAGTTGTTGTTCTTGTTATCCTGTTGTTTATGGCAATCGGATACGTGAAGGCACCGCCTGATATGGCGTATATCATTTCAGGTGTGAAGAAAAAGTCAAAGGTAGTTATCGGAAAGGCGAGCATAAGTATTCCGTTTTTTGAGCGTCTTGATAAGCTGAATCTCAGACTGATACCTATCGATGTAAAGACGAGCAATGCAGTACCGACAGCAGATTATATCAATATCAACGTCGATGCTACGGTAAACGTAAAGATCAGTAATAATCCTGAAAAGCTACGCCTTGCGGCTGAGAATTTCCTTAACAAAAACACAGAGTATATCGCTGGTGTTGCCAGAGAGGTTCTCGAGGGTAATGTACGTGAGATTGTTGGAAAAATGAAGCTTGAAGAGATGGTCTCAGACCGTCAGAAGTTTGCCAATCTGGTAAAAGAGAATGCAGAGCCTGATCTTGCGGCAATGGGACTTGATATCATCAGCTTTAATGTGCAGAATTTTGTGGATGGCAACGAGGTAATAGAGAATCTTGGTATCGACAATATCGTAAAGATTAAAAAGGCCGCCGCCATCGCAAGGGCAGAGAGTGAGAGAGACATCAAGGTAGCTCAGGCTTCGGCTGATAAAGAGTCAAATGATGCAGCGGTTGCAGCACAGACAGAGATTGCCAAGAAACAGAATGAGCTCGCTATCAAGAAATCAGAGCTTCAGATGGAGGCTGATACAAAGAAGGCTATGGCGGATGCGGCTTACGACATCCAGAAGGAGGAGCAGCGTAAGACCATTGAGGTTGCCACAGCAAACGCTGATATCGCAAAGCAGGAGCGAGAGATTGAGTTAAAGCAGAAAGAGGTTGCAGTAACAGAGCAGTCTCTTGAGGCAGAGGTCAAGAAAAAGGCTGAAGCCAATAAATACGCAGCACAGCAGCAGGCAGAGGCACAGCTCTACCAGCGTCAGAAGGAAGCAGAGGCAAGACAGTTCGAGGCACAGCGTCAGGCGGAGGCACAGAAAGCAGAGGCAGAAGCCATGAGATATGCCAAGGAGCAGGAAGCTGCCGGTATCCGTGCAGTCGGAGAGGCAGAAGCATCAGCTATCCAGGCAAAGGGTATTGCAGAGGCTGAGGCTATGGAGAAAAAGGCAGAGGCATATGCCAAGTACAATAAGGCAGCCGTTGCAGAGATGATGATTAAGGTGCTGCCTGATATCGCAGCCAAGGTTGCAGAGCCACTTGGGCAAATCGACAAGATTACTATTATCGGTGGCGGTGATGGCGAAAATGGTGTAGGCAAGGTTGCCGGAAATGTACCGGTTGTAATGGCAAAGGTATTTGAGAGTATGAAAGAGGCAACAGGTATTGATTTATCTGAGATTATCAACGCTGATTCATATGACGCAAAGGTAAATCGCAACGTAAATGTAACCGGACTTGATGGAGTAAATCTCGTTGTAAATGCGGATACGGACAAAAACGGTGAAAAGACTGAAAATTAAATAGTGTTATATTAATCCGCTATACGATAGGTGAGTATAGCGGATTTTTAATATTTTCTGAAAAAAGACAAATATTTGAAAATTACAGGATTATATGATATATTTTGTTGCATAAAAGCAGATTGCCTGTACATGGTGACATATATAAATAATGAAGAGGAAAATCTATGAACGATAAAAGAAAGATAATAGCAATATTTATAATTGTTGCAATAGTAGCTGCGTTTGCTGCAGTTGCCACATTTTTTGTGATTAAGTCAGCAAAAAACGAGGCTAAAGGCTCGTCACAGATGACGGAAACAGCCACAGAGGATAGTTCAGACAAGGAAGACCCGCAGCATACGGGCGACAATGCCGGCTCAATGAGTGTTACAACTGATGAGGGAGCTTCTGCGGATGAGACACAGATACTGTCTGCAAGCACTGTTGCGGAAAATAGTAATCTGACCTTCGGAATTGATGTATCTAAATATCAGGGCACCATAAAGTGGGACAAGGTTGCCGCAGGCGGAATTGATTTTGCGATGATACGTGTGGGCTACAGAACCCAGAAAACAGGCGAGATGTGTGTTGATACAAATGCAAGATACAACATGCAGGAGGCGCAGAAAAATGGCATAAAGGTCGGGGTATATTTCTTTTCATCAGCAGTAAATGAAACAGAAGCCATTGAGGAGGCAGACTGGGTAGCAGACTACATCTCAAAATATCAGATTACATATCCGGTGGCATTTGACTGCGAGGGCTTCACAGACTCAGCCAGCAGACAGTATGGAATGTCATCAGAGGCACGCACCAAAGTAGCTGAGGCATTTTTGCAGGAAATATATAATAAAGGATATACACCTATGTTTTACGCTGCAATGAATGAGTTGTCGGCAAACAGCCAGTGGGATACTAAAACACTTGAGAGCAGGTACAAAATCTGGGTGTCACAATATCCGGACACAGCTTACCCGGAAACACCACAGTCATCTTATGAGGGCACACATGCCATGTGGCAGTATACCAATAAGGGAAAGGTGTCAGGGATTGATAAGCCGGTAGATTTGAATGTGGCATACTTTGGTTTTGATGAAACAGAGTCTGCAAAAAATGGGGATGCGGCTGACGATGCAACAGCTGATCCGGAAGCAAATATGAAGTTTTCGGATGTAAATGAGACCGTAACTGCCAAGGAGAGCGTCAATCTGAGGGATATTCCAAGTCAGGGCAATGACAGCACAATTAAGGCAACGCTGAATAACGGTGATACAGCAACAAGAACAGGCGTCAGTGACAGTGGATGGTCACGTGTCGAATATAATGGACAGACATATTATGCCATTTCAAACTACCTCACAACAGATATGAACTATGTAGTTCCCGGACAGGACGGAAGTGGCAGCGGAGACGGACTGAAGACAAAATTCAAGGATTGTAATGATACTGTCACTGCAAAGATAGAGGTTAATCTGCGTGCACTTCCAAGTGTCACAAATCCGGATGCTACAGTTGTTGCAACGATAAAAAATGGGGAAACCGTCACCAGAACCGGAATCAATGAGGAGTTTGGCTGGTCACGCGTGGAATATAATGGACAGACACTTTATTGTGTGACAAGCTATCTGAGTGTGCAGTGATATAATGAACGCAGTGTTTTGGAGAATAAAGTCAAAAAAATAAAATGTAATTAAGTTAAAGTTACACATAAAGTAGAAATAGTGAAAAAATGACATGGATATAATGATAGAATTGTTTGAAAAAGTGCGTTAAAATACAAAATAACGAAATACGTAAGTAAAGGGGCATTTTATGGAATATTCAGCAATTTTTCATGACATGGATAAAAGATTCTGCTATGCGATAGATAAGGATTTGTTTGTGATACGCGTGCAGGTAAAAAAGGATGATATGAAGGAGGTAATCCTTCACTATGAGGACAAGTATATACCAATCGAGCGCAAGGATACGCGAATGACACTTCCTATGAAGAAGGTAGCCACCTCGCAGTTTCACGATTATTATGAGGCGCAGCTTCAGATGCATCTGATATGTCTGAGATACTTTTTTGAATTTACGGACATGCAGGGTGAAAAGGTATATTACGGCAATTATGAGTTCGACAAGGAGTGCATTACAAACAGGGACAGAATGTTTGACTGCCCGCAGAACCTCAGGGAGGAAGAGATGTTTGAGGTGCCACAGTGGGCAGCAAACAAGGTAGTGTATCAGATTTTCCCATCGCGCTTTGCCGCAACACAGCCGGTAGACAAAAAGCTGTGGTATAAGGCGCCGATTACGCCTATGGATGATTTGCATGGCAATCTCAGGGGAATCATAGAGCATCTGGATTATATTAAAGATCTGGGAATCGATGTGGTGTATCTGACACCAATCTTTAAATCAAATTCATGCCATAAGTATGATACTATTGATTATTATCAGGTTGACCCATCATTTGGCACAACAGAGGACTTAAAGGAGCTCGTACAAAAATCCCACGAGCGTGGCATGAAGGTAGTGCTGGATGCGGTATACAATCACACAGGAAGAGAATTTTTTGCATTTCAGGATATACTGGAAAAGGGCGAAAAGTCAAAATATCTCGACTGGTATTTTATCGACGAGCTGCCACCTAGGGGTGAATGGGGAGAAATTCCGAACTTCAAATGTTTCGGTTATTACGGTGGAATGCCAAAGCTTAATCTGAAAAATCCTGAGGTTGAAAAATACATCACGGATGTTGCATGCTACTGGATTAAGGAATGTGATATTGACGGATGGAGACTGGATGTAGGAGACGAAATCAGTCATTTCTTCTGGAAGAATTTCAGAAAGGCAATCAAGGCAGTAAAGAAGGATATGTTGATAATTGGTGAGATATGGCACTACGCAGGAGACTTTCTCGAGGGAGATGAGTGGGATACTGTCATGAATTATCCATTCTACCTGAATCTGATAGACCTGCTTGCAGACGAAAAGATTAATGTCAGCCAGTTTGTACAGAATATGGGATATCTGAAGGGGCGCTTAAACAAAAAGTGCTATCCGCTGATGTGGAACCTGATTGACAGCCATGATACAGCAAGATTTTTACATCTGTGCCATGATAATAAGAAAAAGCAGCATCTCGCAGCAGCCTTTCAGCTGCTACTGCCGGGAATGCCTATGGTCTACTATGGTGATGAGTATGCAATGCCGGGAGCAAATGATCCGGACTGCAGACGAGGCATGTACTGGGATGAGGAATACCAGGACAAGGAGATGTATAATTGGTATAAGAAGCTCATGCAGATTAGAAAAGCACATGCATGCATCGTAGAGGGCGAAATGATTGAGACAATCACAAATGACGATGATGATACGATTGTTATGATCAGAAAAAACGGCGAAGAGACAATCGCAATGCTTTTCAATTGCGGCAGCAGTGTAAAGGAATTTAATGAGTATGCCGAGAAATATAATCTGCTGACAGATAGCGCATTTGACGGAAAAGTAGACGGGCTTGACGCTGCCGTAATTGTGCTTTAAAAATTATATGGATTATCTATAAGAAGTCATGGAGCTTTGCACATCAGGTAAACGGAAAGACGGTAGAAGCGACGAAAAATAGGTAAATCGCAGTAAAATAATTTTATATGAGTTTTTATGGACAGGAAACTGCAGGCAGCTGCTTTTTCCTGTCTTTTTGCATAAAATCAATTCTGTTGAGGTAAAATTGAGATTGACATTGTATTGTATGAGTATAAAATACAAGGAATCAGGTGATGTACAATGAAAAGGCATAAAATATGTAAAATTATTTTGGCTATACTGGCAGTTTTTTTATGTGTGGCTTTTTATGAGTTAATCGGAATCTGCATCACATATAAAAAACAGCCGGCGGTGTCTGATGCTACTATAAAGGAAACACAAAATATTATGAGTGTGGCGGGGAGAGAGAATACGGAAAGAGCAGTAATCATTGAAAAAAATTCGCAGGCTCTTTTAGAAAGAGTGAGATTAATCCAAAATGCAAAGGATGAAATAATCCTTTCTACATTTGCATTTAAATCAGACGAAAGCGGAAAATTGATTTTAGGAGCACTGCATGATGCGGCAGACAGAGGAGTACATGTCCGCATATTGGTAGATGGAATGGAGAGCTGGATTGATATGGAGGGTAATCCATATTTTTATGGATTATCTTCGCATGAGAATGTTGAGATTAAGCTGTACAATAAAGCAAATCCGCTTAAGCCATGGAAGACAATGGGAAGAATGCATGATAAATATCTGATTGCAGATGGTAAAATATATATTCTTGGCGGAAGAAACACATATAATTATTTTTTGGGTGATTTTCCGGGGCATAAAAATTTTGACCGGGATGTGTTAGTTGTCTGCGATGAGCCACAGAAAGATAATTCGGTCAATCAGCTTTGGAATTATTTTGAAACAATATGGGAACAGGAGGACTGTCGGTATTTTCATAACAGTAAAAAATTAGCTGACAGACAATCTGTAAAGAAAGCAGTTTTAGAGCTGCAGGAAGGGTATCAGCAATATTTTGAAGTTAATAAGGAAAAAATTTGTGATACAGATTATGCGGATGAAACCTTTGAAACAGAAAAGATTACATTGTTATCAAACCCAATCCATACCCAAGCTAAGGAACCGGTGGTATGGTATCAGCTGGGAGAATTAATGAAAAATGCAAAGGAACGCGTAAAAATTCATACACCATATATTATTTGCAATGATATGATGTATAATACATGGGAGGAAATTGCACAGAAGGTTCCGGACTTTTCTATTATGACAAATTCTGTTGCAAATAACGGAAATCCATTTGGAGCCGCTGATTATGCCAAAAACAGAAACAGAATTTTAGAAACAGGAGTTGATATCTGGGAATATGAAGGCGGTTATTCGTATCATGGAAAAAGTATTCTGATTGACGATGATCTGTCAGTAATAGGTTCATTCAATATGGATATGAGAAGTACTTATCTGGATACAGAGCTGATGCTTGTAATACGCAGTAAAGAGATTAATAAACAGCTGGAGGATGGCATGATGGAGTATGAGAGCGTGTCCAGACAGGTATTAGACGACGGAACATATTATGATCCTTATCATGTAAAGCCGATTGAATTAACAGAAAAACGTAAAAGAAAGGTGTTTCTGGTATTCCGGCAACAACGATTGAAGAATTGCGCAAACTTAGATTCGATGAGGTTCAAGATTTTACCTTTACCGTTTATCCCCGAGAGCGGAGTTACAACGTAGAGATAAAAGAAGGGAAAGAATTGCCATACGATCATTTGATGACAATGGAAGTAGACTCTCTTTTTAGGAAAGTATTCACTCCCCGAATACTACAGGGATCATGGGAAGTAGCCTCCAACACCCCCAATGCCATCATACTGACCCGCTCTTCAGCAAAAAGGATTTTCGGTGAATCAGAAAATCCCATAGGCAAACGTATGATATTGACACAACGTCTTTTTACAGCACCAGATACCACTCCTCGTACTGGAGGCATAGTCTATACCATTCAAGCCGTGATAGAAGATATTCCCCTGAATACCAGCCTGAGTTTTCTTGAGAAACTGGATATGCTGACTTTGAATGACAGTGAAGGAACATTGCAATTCAACGGTCGTAATAATATGACTGGAGGTTTTGGTTTTGCCCTGCTACGTCCGGGTAAAACAGCTCGAAAATTAGAAGCCCGTTTTCGCTCCATAAATATGAAGCACCACATATATGACGAAGAAACAGCTATAACCGCCTCGCCCTTTGGAAAGAAATTTTGGGATAAGTCCATTGCTCCTTATTTTGCAGGAATAACCATGATAGTAGGCCTGTTGATTTTACTGACCGGACTTCTTAATTTCTTCCATTTTCTTATGGGAACTTTTTTGAATCGTAACCGTGAATACGGGATACGCAAAGTTATGGGCAGTGGAAACCAGCAACTTTTTTACCAACTCTTTGTCCAGTCTGTCATCATTGCATTCATCGCTTTCTTGTTTACGTTCTGCTTGATTGAAATAATCAGTCCCTATTTGAATTTCAATTTATTTAATTACGTTCTTATCATTGAAAAGAACCTCTTGTTTATACAGACCGCAGAGTATATGGTATTCATCTTATTTTTATGTATGATATTATGCTTTATAACTGTATTGCGCATACATTACACACCCATCCAGACAGAGATTCATGGCAGTGAGATAAAACGTCATAAACATGGAATGCGGAATATACTGTTAGGTATCCAATTTTTTATATGCTGGTTTTTTGTCGCATTTACCGTAGCTCTTTATATGCAAGCGGAGAAAACGGAATCTACCCTATTCAACACATTGACTGAAAAAGAAAAAGCCAATATACTAAGTTTCTCCATAGATTATATGTTTATGAAGAATGAAGAGAAACTGGCTTTAATAGAACGTATATCCAAATTTTCCGGTGTACAAGACAAATTATTGGCAGACATCAGTTATCTGAAAGGTATATCAGGTACTGGGATGCAAATGGAAAAAGGTAACCCGGAAAGCAGTTTTGAAGTAAATGTCATGAATGTTTCCACTAACTTCTTCCAATTCATGAACATACCTTTACTATCGGGACACACATTAAAAGCCAAAGAGGATTTGGTAGTAGACAAAACATGGGCGGAACACCAGAAAAAAGATCTGTTAGGAACTATTTTATACAATTACTCGGAAAGTTATACCATTTGCGGTGTATGTGACGATTTTATCGCCGATGTATATAATCAAAGTCCTGGATTTGTTTTCTTACCCAGCGACTTCAATTATTATGTAGGTCATTGCTATCTGAAATGCGAGCCGGGGAAAACGGCTGAAATAAAAAAAATGATAGAAAAGACATTGCAAGAAACACTCCCGGAAAGTATTCACCCTCAAGTCACTACATTGCAGGAGGATATATATGAAGCACAAGCAATAGAAAATAAATTGAAAGGGATTATTCTGTTCTTTTCTATCGTCAGCCTGCTCATTACCTTGTTGGGAGTTTATTCGACCATCACATTGGATACGGAACGCAGACAAAAGGAAGTAGCTATCCGGAAGGTAAATGGAGCAGGATTGAAACAGATTATTTTATTGTTTTCCCACCTTTATATAAGACTGCTGACTGTTTCCGCAGTTATTGCATTTCCATTAATTTATATAGTCATACAAATGTGGAAAAAAGCATATATTGTATTCTTTAATGACGGTATTCATATATTGGGCAGGAATTTTCATCGGAATAACATTTATTACGGCCCTCACGGTATTATTCCGTATTCTGAGAATAGCACAAATTAATCCGGCAGAAGTAATCAAGAACGAATAATAAGAAATAGATTCAACTATGATAAAACATTGTCTGAAAATAGCAATCAGGAACTTAGTAAAGTACAAAGTTCAATCGGCAATCAGTATTCTAGGACTGGCAGTAGGATTTGTCTGTTTTTCATTATCCCTTTACTGGATACATTATGAAATGACATACGACCATTTCCGCCAGGATGCCGACCGTATCTATATGGTATGTACTAATGACGAATATACGGAAGGGAAAATTTCAACACGAGTTCCCTATTCTTTAGCCGCTTATTTGACCCAGCACTTTCCAAAAATAGCAGTTGCCGCCCCCTTTCATCTCATTTCTGAACGAATCAGCGTGAATGACAAATATCAAGATGCCGTTTTTTCATCAGCAGACAGTGCATGGATGAATCTGATGGATATCCGGATTATTAAGGGAAACCGTAACTTTATGCTCCCCAAAGATAATGCCGAAATAGCAATCACTGAAGAAGCTGCAAAAAAATGGTTCAGAACGGAAGACCCGATAGGAAAAGAGGTGAAAATGCTCAGACATACCAAAAAAATTTGTGCCATTGTCCGGGCTGAAAACAGACATACTAATTTTCCTTTTGACTTTATAGGCAACCCTGAATTGGGAAAAACCTGGTGGTATATCACTTGGAACATACTGATTAAGGTAAAACCGGATACAGACATTGAAGAATTAGAATCAAAAATCAATGCCAACCTGCCTGCCGAACTGAAACAAGTAACATCGACCAGAAAAACCGGTATTGAACGGATTATACTTACTCCGCTTTCCAAACTACATTATGCAAAAGATTTCCGAGATAATAAAGAAGCTGGAATAACTTTTCAGTATATCATCTATTTTTCAATAGCCGGTATATTAATCATAACGTGTGCGTTAATCAATTATCTCACCTTATTTATTAACCGCATGAGAGTCCGTCAACGGGAAATGGCACTGCGAATGATACACGGTGCCAACATCCGTTCGCTTGTCTCTCTCTTAACTGTGGAATTTTTGCTTCTGTTGGCGTGTGCAGTTACTACCGGATTTCTGCTGATAGAAATATGCTTTTCATCTTTCATAGAACTTACAGGAATTGATGCAGCAAAATCCTCTTTATACGGAGAAACCTTTCTTTTCATCGGTTTGATCTCCCTAATTATATTGACTGCCATTATCGGACTTTTATATATACTATATCATCGTACCCTACACCTCTCTTTGCATTACAATACCGGAAGGAGGACCGGTACACAGTTACGTAGAGGAAGTATAGTTCTTCAATTGTTAGTCTGTTTGTCTTTTATAGGATGTACCGTGTTGATAAACCAACAATTGGATTACCTGCGTCACCGCGATTTAGGATTGGAAATTAAGAATCGGGGCAGCTTTTCTGTTATGGGAGACATGGATTATACTCCTTTAATAAAAAAAATAAAAGAACTTCCCATGATAACCGAAGTTATGCAACCTGACTATTACCCCATAGTATCACAACTGACAGCTATCGGACAATTTGACAATTGGGATGGACTGGATATTCCTATTGATACGCCGGTTCCGGTTAAGTTATTTTTAGGGAAAGAAGATTTTTTCCGTTTTTACGGCATCACCTTGTTAGCTGGTGAATGGCTTGATGACCTATCCACTTATGAAGACATCATTATCAATGAATCACTGGCGCGCCGAATGGGATGGAGCCCACAAGAAGCCATCGGCAAACATATTATACAATCATACATTACCTATACAATTGTCGGCGTAGTGAAGGATTGCCATTATGGAGCACCGACTTTACCCATTCCCCATACAGGCTTTCTGGTTGGGGAACAAATGGGATTAATGCAGCGTTCTGCCGGTATCTTATTCAAATATAAAGAAGGAACATGGAATGAATGCCGTAAAGCCCTTGAACACCTTTACCAGACTGAATGTTCTCCTGAGAATATCTTGCGCCTGAACAGTGAAGAAGAAGTATATAATAATTACCTGCGTTCCGAAGAAATGCTGACCCGGCTGCTTAGTTTCGCATCTTTAGTATGTATTCTTACCGCCATGTTCGGTATTTACTCTTTAGTAACACTTACTTGCGAACAACGTCGTAAAGAAATTGCAATACGTAAAGTAAATGGAGCCACAGTATGGAACATTCTACTCCTGTTTTTCCGGGAATATCTAATCATGCTTTGCATTGCTGCACTGTTCGCTTTTCCAATCACATACGTCATTATCAAGCAATGGATATTAAACTATGTCCGGCAGGTCAGTATCAGTCCATTACCATTCATCCTTATTTTTATAGGGTTGGCTTTGACAGTCATAGCCGGAATCAGTTGGCGGGTATGGAAAGCAGCCAACGAGAACCCTGCAGAAGTAATCAAAAACGAATAACTTTATAAAATATAAGATTATGATCAAAACAGTAAACTTACAGAAAATCTTCAAAACAGAAGAAGTCGAAACATGGGCATTGAACAATGTCAATCTAGAAATCAAAGCAGGCGAATTTGTAGCCATCATGGGACCATCCGGTTGTGGAAAGTCCACCCTGCTGAATATCCTCGGCCTTTTGGACAATCCTACGGAAGGCACTTACGAACTGAACGGAACAGACGTTTCCAAATTTACCGAAGCACAACGCACCAATTTACGTAAAGGGGTCATCGGATTCGTGTTCCAGAGCTTTAACCTGATTGATGAATTGAATGTATTCGAAAATATCGAATTACCCTTATTGTATATGGGGATTCCGGCGGCAGAACGCAAACGCCGGGTAGAAGATGCCATGAACCGTATGGCTATTGCCCATCGGGTAAAACATTTCCCACAACAACTATCCGGTGGACAGCAACAACGTGTTGCAATAGCCCGTGCTGTAGTAGCAAATCCGAAACTGATTCTAGCAGATGAGCCTACCGGCAATCTGGATTCCAAAAACGGTAAGGAAGTAATGGAACTTCTGACCGAACTGAATAAAGAAGGAACAACAATTGTTATGGTTACCCACTCCCAACACGATTCCGGCTATGCGGGGAGAACCATTAATTTGTTTGACGGGCAGGTGGTGAATGAAATAAAAATATAAGTCAATTTATTATAGAGGTGGTTTAACCACCTCTATAATAACAAAAGGATATTATAACAATGAACGTCTTCTTAAACATCAAACTTATTGCCCGCAACTGGTGGCGAAACAAACTTTTTTTTCTGATTTCGCTATTCAGTCTTACAGCTGGATTAGGATGCACCAATCTGCTTATGACTTTTTTTATCCATGAATAGCCACACAATGGAATTTCCTGACCCCTGTTCTTATTGTATTGGTAATTACAACCATTACGATAACAATACATAGTTATCTCAGTGCACGCACTAATCCGGTAAACAGCCTGAAAGCTGAATAGCAAACGTCTATGTATATGTTCTCTTTTGCTGAAAAAGAACCAAGCTTACAGAAATCACAACAAGGATTATGCCCAAATGCATCGGCTTACGTCCGCTCTCCTTACGCCGCTTCAGGTGAGTTGTTCCTTCTATGAATTTGCCCCGTATATCCTCGGGCGAGAATTCCTTTTCCGGCAGCATACCCAGGTCACGCTTGGCGTTTTCTTCCATCTTCGCCAACTTCTCTTTCCGCTCATCCACATAGATATAGCTATGATTGAAGCCACGAGGCTTCCGCATTGCAAACATTCCCATGACGCTACTTATTATTTCGTTTAATATGCATATTCCTTGGCGAAGTTACAGGTTTCCGGTCACTTTTCTTCAATACTTCACCTGCTTTTTTAGCCCTCCACTCGAAGATGTCCTCCTTGTTGAGCGGACGGATGTAGTCGAACCAAACAAAAGAAGGCAGCCTGCTCTTATCTGGTGGAATCTGGTCCAAAGGATAGGCTGTACCGGTAGTCTTTCCAACAAAGACTCCGCGCTCCATTCTTCTCTCCTTCAAGTACATTTTCAAAAGTCCACCTTCCGAATAGTTCATCATAATCAGCGAACTGTCCTTCTCCTCTACCGGATAATACACCACCAGTACATTGCCGTTTACCTCCACCAGACGCATGTCTCCATCTATGAAGAAAGCTTTCATCTCCTTACCGGAAACTTGGTTATAGTGAATACTGTCCTTTTTCTCTACCGTCAGGGCCTGATTGATGATATGTGCCCAGTCGATGGTACTATCGTTCATGTAAATTTTAATTTCCTCGCCCAACAACTGTTGTTCCCCGTGCCACAAGATAGGGTCGGTGTACATCGTCATGCAAGAGTCCTTGGAATTATACACCAACGAATCGCATACGGCCTGCACATCCGTGCGATAAGCACGCACCTTATGATAGGCACGCATCTCCCGGTACATGGAATCGGTATTCATATGGTAGGTAATCAGCCGCAAAGTATCACCGTGCATAAACAGACTGTCGCCCTGCGAATAGTCGATAGCTACGGCACGTTTGGTGGCAACGGCGCTTCCGGTCAGTTCGTTGTAGAAACAGTAGTCGCCAGTCAACATGTTCCGGTTGACCGTATCATTCATCTGTACATTGTCAAAAGCCTCGCCGTATCCCAAGATGCGGTCGTAGAAAAGGCTGTCACCGGTCAATTTCTTGCCGTCGTTGGTCAGTACGGAACGGTCGAGCAGTTCTGCCTGCTCAGTAGTCGTATTGTACACGCCACGTTCGGAATAAATATGATTTTGATCACTCACAATGTCGGAGGGACCTAGAATGGTAGCAATCTTGGTAGCTGTACTATACTTCAAGGTATCCGAAGTCAAGACAAACTTCGGGTTGACCAGCTTCACGTCGTGGTTGAAGACAGCCAACTTGGTGGCAGGGCTATATTCTCCCCACTCGGAAGTCAGCACATTATCCTCGTCGGTCAGCGTACCGCCTTCGAAGTAATAACCCAAATCGTACAGACGGTCATAGTTCAAACTGTCGGTTGTCAGCACCGTATTACGATTTATCATACGTACATTCTCACGCAGCATGGCCAGCTGCGACATGCCGTCATAATACAGATAGTCTCCATAGATAAACAAGGTGTCACCCTGCTCCATACGCACATTGCCGAATGCCTCCACAGAATTTATCTTTTCGAATATCAGCGCACTATCACAGAACATGTACATACTGTCATGCTTCATCCTCACCGAACCGATGAGTACCTGCACATCAGGACGCAACTGTTTGTCTGCCTGCGCCTCATCTGCGTACAACAAATCGACGCGCGTCTTCTTCTTTTCCGGCGTCTCCGTCTTTTTCTGTTCAATCGAGTCCACTTTCCTCTTCTCCGGTGCACCAGTACTCTTCTTTTTGTCCTGCGCACTCAGCAGACAGATGCCAAACAAGCATAGAATGCCTACCAGGAGGTATCTATGCTTGTTCAGGAAATGATTTTTTGTATTCTTCTTTTGCATACAAATCCATGTAAATCCTTCCGGATTATTCTTTGATCCAGCCCGGATACTTGAACGTACAGTTATTCTTCCAATTATCCTTGATACGGACATACGTGTGCTTCTGCTTCTCACGAATCCACTTGTCTAGCACTTCGTCGCGGCGTTTCTCCAACACAATCTCTTTCAAGTTCTGATAGTCATCGGCAATGGTAGCCTTGTGTCCCGTCGTACGGCTCTTCAGTTTCACAATCACACACTCTTCTTTTCCGGTCTTTTGCGGAATCATAGTGAAGGCTTCAGAGATTTCGCCCACTTTCATCTTATCCACCACCTTGGCTATTTCAGGGGGAAGTTCCTGCATCTCAAAACGGGAAGTGTTCGTATTGGGATTCGGCAACAAACCATGATTGTTACGCGTATCCTTATCCTGCGAAAGCACTGAGGCAGCCTCTTCAAAAGAGAACTTGTTATTGCGGATATCATCGGCAATAGAATCCAAACGGGCACAACCGGCAGCCAGAGCTTCTTCCGGAATATGCGGTTTCAACAGAATGTGGCGTGTTTTAATACGGTCACCGCGCTTCTCTATCAACTGAATGATATGGAAACCATATTCAGACTCTACAATCTTGGAAACCTTGCTGGGGTCTTGCAAGTTGAAAGCTACATTGGCATAAGCGGGGTCCAGCATACCACGTCCCGAAAACTCTATTTCACCGCCACG
>ENA-OPET01000162-OPET01000162.1-human-gut-metagenome-genome-assembly--contig:-NODE-162-length-20541-cov-11.806795_pt1 | contig 20541 bp, 23 predicted proteins | sample MGYA00241641_ERZ501545 | MGnify/ENA primary metagenome ERZ501545 (study PRJEB25962, sample SAMEA2042391) | human gut metagenome | biome: human gut; feature: human-associated habitat; material: faeces... | reverse complement strand
ATTATACAATAAATAACATAAAAGAGGGTGCGCCATAGACTTATGACACACCCTCAAACTGTCTGATGTCATCAAGCTACCCCAACTAGAAAATCACAAGAAGTTGATTGTCGAAGACAGAGATGAACGCAATAAACTCATCTATATCACTACACACGACAAACGACCAGAAATTCTTCCCCAAGAGATAATATGGACGAATTGGACCACCCTGATGAATATCCTCAATGATTATCAGCAAGATGTTCCGAATCCAGTCCTCAGCTATCTCATAGAACAGTTTGAGCTTCTTATTACTTCATTAGGTTTATATGATGATCACGAAAACCGCGTCATCATAGTAGGCGGAAGATGGGGTGAGCCTATTGCTTTGGAATATAATTTCTATGCTTGTCAAGGCGGCAGAAGCTTCAAGAATGCCAAATACTTAGCATTCTATTACGCACAAAGAATCCAATATCTCTTTGAAATTGAAAAAAAGCTAGAAAATGTAGATATCAGAGAGTTAAAAGAATATGTTCCAGAAGAGTACTTTGCTAACAAGGAACCTCTATACAAACCGGAGAAACGAACATTCTTCAAGCTCAAGAAAATAGAAGAATTCTCACCTGCCATTCAAAATGATTCTTTCGGAAAGACAGGAAGACGTATAGCCTTCACGCAAGGCCAGACCTACACTACTCTTGAAAGAATCCGAAAGGCAAAAGTGACCTCAGAACTTAGATTTTAAATACACTATATTATGGCAACAACTGTAAAAGAAGATAATTTTATTTACCGCATTAATCCAGACAAGCCTACCGAGCTTCAAAGAGCCACGATGGGTAGCAATAGTTGGAGTTTCTGCTGTGGATGCAATGGCGCCGAGATTTTCGACATCATCACCAAGGGGAGCGACATCATTATGAGTACCTCCATGGGTACTTATGTTCGCTCGCATAGCGGAACCGTAACCAAGAAATAACGATATAACAGCATAAAAGACATGATGGCTATACTGGGAATCATAGGCTTGTTGGTTATTGCTTTCATCATCCTTGGCTTAATAGGCTGGGGTGTACAAGCCTTGGGCTTTGTCGCCTCTTTCCTAGGTGAAGGCATCACTGGGTGCATCGGATGCTTCTGTAAATTCTTTTGGATTATCTTGGTTGCATTCGTCTTAATATGTTTAATCTTTTAAATACTGTAAAGAACGTAGGTAAAACTTTAGAACAATATGTTATGAACAAATTTATATGTACATTAAAGGATGACCGCGCCGGAATGAAGAAAGGCACAGTCATTGAGGTAACCACCTCTCTCGCTAGTTGTGAGGCAAACTACATCGCTGAAGCTTGTGAAGCAAAATTTGGCGAGGAATCTCGTGATGCTTCCCACCCTAGCTATTGGGACATCAAGAAAGTGTAATATCAAAGAACAGAATGAAAGTGCTGGTGTTTTTTGAAATACCAGCACTTTTTAGAAATTTTCCCTTCATATTACTATATTATAATTATAAAGGTATAACCAAAAAGCAAGAATAAGATTACGTATATTAACAAAACACTTATGATATTTAAGAATATGACAACAACTCTTTGTTTTTATAGAGCAAATATTAAGTTTTTATTGGTAGCATTAGGCTTGTGCTGTTCATATATAACAAAAGCACAAGCATTAGAAGATACGCTTATTACAGAAGCTAACCAATGGATTCCTGAAGTCAAAAAAATGACGTATGAATATGCTCGATATCATAGTCAATTTGGCGAATCCGGGAAAAGACGTATCTGGAAGAAGGTTAACAATTCTTATACTTATACGGGAGCTCGCTATGACATACCAAATGCACGTCTACAAGGTGGCGACTATACTGATCCATTTGAAAGCTGCCTTTCACTTCCGTATATGAAATTAGACTTTACAGTTTCCAAAATAAACATTATCTTTTCATTTAATGAAGGTATGCAAGTTGCCAGTAGCTTCAGAGGAGAGAATAATGACGCATACGCACCTGACCTTATTAGATATAATTTAGGTTGTAAAGGTGGTGCATTAACTTACACAGGATATGCAATTTGTTCTGATGGAACCAAATTAAAATTAAAGATACAAAGCAACTGTAATCATAAAATCTATCAGACACCAAGAACTGCAAAGATTAGAGGATACTCTAAAACGCAGAACAAATATGTTGATTTTGCATCTCCTGATGAGAACTACGCAGATCCATATGCACCCTGGAGACAAGTACACAAACAAACATTAACTTTAAATATAGCACAGAATGCAAAACTAAATGGAATGTCAAAAATGTTGTTTATCAAGCGCCTAATGACATCTGAATGTTTACCTCTCAGTAAAAAGAAACCATACTATTTAAGTGATCAAGAAAGAAAAGTATTATTTTATTCTCTATGGAATACATTTGACTTTTCAATCGAAAAATTGGAACAAGAAATTAAAGACTCTAATATTGTAAGAAAAGGCAAGATATTTAAAGAGCTAGAATCCGACTTCGTTCTTTCAAAAGAGGCTTTTGGAAAAGAGGACTATGAAACTTGTCTAAATATAAGTTTCAAGATACTTAAAGACATTTCAGATGCCCGGGTCTTAAAAGGTCTTATGAATAATGAAGAAATCAAAACAATAGTAACAACCAATGAGTATATAAAAGTCCAATTTTGTGAATCAATATATAGAAGAATAGCTAAGAAAAAAGATAGAGATGAAGATGATTTGGTGAAAGTATTAGAGCCATACATGAACAGTATAAATAATAAAGATACTTATAAAAAAATTTGTTTAAGAAATGCCCAATATGCCAAAGATAAAAATCTCAAGAAAGATGAATGGTATTTTTACAATAAATTATTTGCCCTTATAGATAGGGCCAAAATCAATTCTTTACCTGCACAGGAACTAAAGGAAACAGAAGAACTCGGCTGTAAACTAATGTTGATTAGTGCAGATTTACAAAAAAGTAGTCTTACAATTTGGACATATTGGCATGTTCTTCCATTAACTCCTAAGAGTTATACCACCTATATAAAAAGTCTATCTATAATAGAAGACAAGAAAGAGTGTAAAAAGGAATGGAAAAAATTCTGCAAAATGTATCCTAATGAGATTAATAATAATGAGAATCTCAAGCAAGAGCTTATCAGAGCTAAAATTATAAAAAAATAAAGTATTAGAAAAGAGCTGAGAATAATAAGTTTGTCTTCAAACATATTGTTACAACTTTCATAAGAAGAGGAGAAACAAGGAACAAAATAAAATGGCAAATAAAATGTCTTTATGTATCATTAAATACACCTACACTCGATATGTAGGGGTGGATATCGAAAAATATACTCGGGGAATATTCGAGTATGCGAAGGAAGCGTTTGGGGAGTTTCGACCACAAATGTCAGAGCCTGGAACTATACCTGATATGCCAGACTATCTGGATATCGTGCTCTGCAAAAAGGATGGCAGCATCTTCTACGAAAGCGACATTCTGCGCCGTGCCGTCAACATTCCGCTTGATTGTCAAATGGATGGATTAGTATTGGAAATCTTTATCCAGAACTGCGATGGCACGAGATACAAAAAAAGACATGCATATCCCAAGCCTTGGTGGAACCAGAAAGCTAACGGCAAGTCGGGCATGAGAAAACTGAAGGTTCACAAAACTTTCATAAATCGAAGTGCTGGCAATCAAGAAGACAAAGACGCTGAAGAAATCATAATACGATAACATAGACCACAGATAGACTTTTACTATATTTTAAAATAAACATCCCATGACATACAAAGAATTCAAGCAATTGGCTGAGCATCCACAGCATCGGGATGTTCCTGCCATCTTCAAGCTCGAAGTTTTAGAAACAGAAGAGCTGGAGGAGAAAAAGCGTTCACATTATCCGAAATACAAGGTGAACACCTATTGTCCGCAAGCCTTCACCACAACTTTGGAGGAGGCAGAGAGACTGATGCACCAGGATGTCCTTTACCGCAAGAAGATGAAGGAGGAAGACGACTATCCGCTGGATACCTTCTGCTATTATATCTCGGAGATTCCAATGGGACTGTTGCACTACAACCGGGAATGTCTTTCGGAAAGGGTGTATGACAGGGAGGGAAAACTGATTGACCGGTCTTACTGCTGTTCGCGTTTCAGCATTTACTATCCCGGAGTCTGCGATTTGCCTGCATACGACCGTCATCCTGACGAGACCTTCCGAGGCAGAAGCGCTGAACAGATCAGATTCAAGAAGGGTGACATAGTGGAAGTATATCGTGGCGATGAGGTGAAACTTGCCATCGTCGTCGGTACTCCGCTTACCACCGAATGGATCTGGGAGAGAAACCAGGCTGCCAAGGATAAAAGGGGATTGGATGAACTGCCATACGATGAAACGGATGACAGCTATACCGTGATTGATGGTCCCGGCTACGAATACCACGACCATGTTCCGTCGCTGTATGTCTTCGCCCCTCACTATCATGTATCACCAAGGATTTCTTAAAGAAAATGAAGAAGAGATGGTTCTAGGCGATTTTTCAACGTTTTTCACCGACCTGCCCCCTATCTCATGGGGGCAGTATCAGTTTTGAAAACGGACATTAAAATACCATTTATCCAAAGAGATCATTCATCCTTACCTCACTATTCACCAATCCACTATGCATATTCTGCTTCACCCCATAAGTCGTGATGAAAGTATGCAGCAATGCCTTCTTCGTCTTGGTCGCCACAGAGAAGGAAGACATCCTGTCACGCAGCCGCTGCTCATAGCTGGCATCTATCACAAACTCATCCTTGGCATATTTCATCTCACAGATATTGATAGCTCCATCAGCACGGTCTATCAGCATATCAATCTGACCTCCTCGCCATTCTGCACCAGTAGAATCTACAAAAGGACGGCAGGACCAGGAATAAACATTCGCCAAAACACCAGAAATACCCAATGCCTTCTTGATCTGTGGGATATGATGTAGGCATACCTGTTCGAAAGCATAACCGCTCCAGGCTGTTCTACTTCCCGAATTGCGCATGTTACTCCAGAAGTTCTTATCCTGCCCACTGTTATTTGCCACAAAACGGGTATAGAACAATGAGTATAAGTCAGTTAACTGATATAGGGCATCCCTTTCACTCTTTCCTATGGTAGCATATTTCCTGATAAAATCGCATTTCTTCAGATTCTCCAGGATTTCTGATAACTGTCCACCGCCTTTCAGTTTCAACTCATCCATCAATTCCTTACGGGTCATCCCCTTCATTTTTTCAGAAAGCACCTCTACTATCTTGCGATAATGCTTGGAGTCATTAAAGAGGGAACGGAAGAGGAAATCGAATTCTCCACGTAATGGCGAATCCTGCGAGAAAAACAGTCTGTCGATGCACACATCTAACGGCACACCACGCTCCAGCATATCAAGATAATAAGGAATACCACCCAATATCATATACACATCCAATACCTGCTGGCGGGTAAGAGCAAGGTCTTTCAATTCGTTTAAGAACAGCTCTGTCTCGCCCAGAGAGAATGGAGCCAGATAGATCTGCCGGGTAACGCGACCATACAATCCGCCCTTATCGCCTATAAACTTAGCCAACATCCACGTGGTGGAAGAACCACAGACGATAAGTTTCAGTTGAGGGACCATAGAAGCCCATGAATTCCAGAAATAACTGAAAGCTGCGATAAAATTGCTTTTGGGCGTATCCATCCAAGGCAACTCATCAAAGAACAGAACAATCGGTTCCTGCAGAGATAAGCCCGACAGATATTCACGCAAAGCAGCAAAAGCCTCAAACCAGGTTTTCAGCTTGGGCACGGTCTGCTTAGCATACTGCGCCAACGCCATCCGAAACTGCTCCAGCTGTACCGCACGGCTCACTTCATACATACCAATAAAGGAAAAGGCAAACTGGTCGTTGAACATTTTTCGAACCAGAAAAGTCTTTCCTACGCGCCTACGACCATAGATAGCTATCAGTTCTGCCTTGTTGCTTTTACAACGTTCCAGAATGAGTTTCTGCTCATATTCACGTCCTATTATTCCGTTTGCATCCATAACTTTCTGATTTTATTTCATTTATACTAGATTTTATCGGTGCAAAGATAAACAAAAAAAATGAAATCTGCAAGAATAGTACCGCCCTAACTATCTTTTTTAACATAGTTAGGGCGCACCTATAAACGATAACACCGCCCTAACTACCTATTTTTATATAGTTAGGGCGGTACTATCAGAAAAGAAGCAGGATGGAAGACTGGTCCACCCTGCTATTTTTATTAGAATACCTTTACGAAACGGTCGATATCGATAGAAAGGCCTACTGAGAAGGTGCGGCCGGTGGTCATCGCAGAACTCCAATAATAGTTCTTTGGCGTATAACCGAAAAGATTATCTACCGTGAAATTCAGATTGACGGCATCCAGGAATCGCTGCTGAAGCGTGAACTTCCACAACTGATAACTGCTGTCATGCTTCTTGATGTTCGTATCAGGAGCAGACAGGTATCTGCCTGACAGAGCGGCATTGATGCGATAGAACGAACAGAGCTGGCGATCGTAGTCGAGACGCCAGGTTGCAGAATGCGGACGAGGCTGGGAGAACTGGGAATCTACGCTTCTGCCACCCACATGGAGATAACTGTAGTCAAGTTTCACACCGAGTCCCATATCCGAACGGTACTGGGCACTGAAGTCGATGCCGCTCACCTCTACTCCATCCTCGTTGCAATAACGCGAAGCCACATCCGGCTGACCGGTTCCCGGGATATAATCGGCATAATCTTCGGTAGTGATGCGCTTATCATACTTATTATAATAGCCCATGAGAGTAAGACTATACTGACCAGTAAAGAAGCCAGCATTCTTCACCCTTCCGGTATGCTCCAGCGCCAGGTTGTAGTTGTTGCTCTTCTCCGGCTTCAGATCCGGATTACCGTAAATCATCTGCATACCTGCCATATCAAAGTTCATATACATCTCCTTGAGCGTTGGGGCACGGAATCCGCCGGCATAGTTGGCACGGATGGAGAAACCCTTCCACTTGGTCATCAGAGCCAGACGACCGGTAGTAGCATGCTGGCTGGATGCAGAGAAGTAATCATGACGAAGACTTGCCACGATGTTCAACCACTGCAAAGGATTGTAATCGAACTGGGCGAAGGCATCACATGAATTCTGATTCTTTGATTCATTATCCTCAAACTGATAGGTGGTAAGATAATCGTTCAGGAAATCTGCACCTACCGTCAATGTATTCTTGCCGAAGATATGGGAATAGAGGGCACGGACGGTGTTCTGACGGTTGGTATAATCGTGGTCGTGAGTACGCTCATCATTCACATATCGAGCCTTCTCATACTGGTCGAAGCCGTAAGAAATCTCCAGATTATCATTCTCCAAAAGATTCATCACGGTCTTCAGTCCGGCAGAATAATCCATGTAATGATCATCATAGTTGCTGCGCTTGCTGATACAATTGAAATAACCACCACGACCTATCAGTTTTACCTTATCTGAGAGCTTGTAGGTAAGACGCTCCTTCACATTGAAGGTCTCTCCACCATAGATATGGAGGATGTTGGATTCTGTATCGAAAGGACTGGTGAGCTGAACCTCATCCGATGTGGTGCGCTGGATGCTGGTCTGCGAATTCCATTTTCCGGCATTGAAGCTGAAGCTTCCACCGTGGCGCCACTCCTTGTTGAAGTCGTTGTAGCGGGTATTGACATTGGCAGTCCAAGGCTCGCTGTTTTCACGGGAGATGATGTTGATGACTCCGGCTACGGCATTGGCGCCATAGAGCGCCGAAGCAGCACCCTTTACTATCTCGATACGTCCTACATTATCCAAGTTCAGACGACTATAATCTACATTATCCATGGTTTCACCAGCCAATCGCTCGCCATCTACGAGGAAGAGCACGGCGTTTCCACCGAAACCATTCATATTGAGAGAAGTCTCCTGATTCATGGCATAGCCGAATTGCAAACCCGGCATCTGCTCGGTGAGGAGGTCCTGGATATTGGTAGCATCAGCTATCTTGATATCATTGGCGGTAATCAGACGGGTTACCACAGGAGCATCCTTCAAAGCCTTCGGAGTTCGGGTTGCGGTAACTACCACCTGATCGAGGGCTGTAGCATCCGGTTGAAGGCGAAGCACATGCTGCTCACCTTTTCTCTCATCCGCTTTCAGTACGAAAGTCTGAGTCTGATAGCATTGATATAGTCAGTACTAATAAATAAGTAGTGTTTTCAGGACTTTTGCTTTCATTTTAGCCCTCAAAAAGAGGAATTATTCCGTCAGAACAGGCATCAAAAAGAGGAATTATTCCGAAATATGCAGAAAGAGCGTAATCACCATTACGGCAATCACGCTCTTTCTACTTATAAACATAAAACATTACGAAGATGAAAGAAAAGCTTAGCAAACCTTCTTCTTGCGCTCACAATAGCGTTCGCATTGGGCACAGATGTCATATCCCAGCATGGCACCCAAGATGAAATCCTCCTCCGGCGTAAGCTGGCACAACGGCTTGGTGATTATCATGCGGATAGCATCCAGACATTCTTTCTTACCAAAGAAGAGATTCAGACGGTCGTTGCCAACCGGCTGGATGATATAATCAATGTTCTGACGCTCTAATCTAGTTATGGCAAAAGACTCATATTTCTTGTTGAAGGTGTAGAGCACCAGGCGGCGCACGCCCTTCTTATATTCATATATATGATTCATCAGAACCTTCAAATCTACTGGTGTTGCGATTTCCTGCTGCATACTATCCGAATTTATCTGTTTTTAAACCAAGAATCAGAGAATTCCATCATTCTCCAATTCTTGAAAAATATTTTTGTAAAATTATAACGCTGGCTTGATGTCCCCGAGCCAGGCATCGATACGCTCCTCTGTCTTGTCGTCCTCGTTCACCTCGTCGAGTGCGAGTCCCAGGAACTTGTCGCCATCAATTGCCTCACTGTCATCATAGGTGTATCCGTCTGTAGAAACACCAGGCAATACGGTAGCACCAGTCTCAACGGCAGCATCATAGAGTTCCTTCATGCCGCCACAGAATGTATCAGGGTAAGACTCGCTGTCGCCACAGCCAAACAGGGCTACGGTCTTGCCAGCCAAGCCGGCACTCTTCAATGTCTTCACGCCATCATACCAGTCGTCCTGCATCTCGCCGGCACCCCAGGTAGAAGTACCGAGAAGAAGATTCTCATGACTTGCGATAGTAGCGTCATCGATGTTAGCTACATCTACAGCTTCCACGCCCAACTTAGAGGCGATGGTTTCGGCAATCGACTGGCATGAGCCAGTAGAAGAGCCATAAATTACGATTGTTGTTTTCATTTGTCCATCTTACTTTTAGTTACATTTATTTTCGGGTGCAAAGATACGCCCTTTTCCCGTAATCTGCAATACCTAAAAATGATGGTTTCGCAGAAATACCTAAATATGGGGATAGATAAAAAGTTTTAGGACGATTCATCCTAAAACTTCTCTAATTTCAAAAGTTTTAGGACGATTCATCCTAAAACTTTCTTAAATATTCTACTTTTAGGATGATTTATCCTAAAAAAATAGTATCTTCGCAGCAAATATATAATCAAAGAGCAATGAAATGATATGAAACGAATAGAAAGAACGGAATATCTCAATAAACTGATCGCTTTCAAAGACAAGTCTCTTATCAAAGTGATAACCGGCATTCGCCGTTGCGGTAAATCCACTATTATGGAGATTTATCGTGACTGGCTTAAGAGGCAAGGTGTCAGTGCCGACCAAATCATCTATCTCAATTTCGAGGATTACGACTTCTATGAGCTTCGTAATCCACATAACTTATACGCTTATATCAAGCCATTAATTCATCAAGACAAGATGACTTATATCTTCTTTGATGAGATACAACATGTGGAAGATTTCCCAGACATCATCAACAGCCTCAACCTGAAGCCAACAGTAGATCTCTATATTACGGGATCGAATGCCTATATGCTGTCAAGCGAAATCGCCACGTTACTATCCGGAAGATATGTGGAAATCGCAATGCTTCCCCTTTCATTCAGAGAGTATGTTGAAGGTATCGGAGGAACCGACAATCTTCCCAAAGCCTATACAGACTACATCACAAGGAGCAGTTTTCCATATACCCTTGAACTGGATACTCCCGCAGAAATCAGCGACTACCTGAATGGCGTATATAACACCATTGTAGTAAAGGATATCATGAGCAGGAAGAAGTTACCCGATGTCATGATGCTGGAAAGCGTTATCCGTTTCACAGCCGACAATATCGGCAACATCCTATCCACCAAGCGCATAGCCGACATCATGACTGCCGATGGAAGGAAAATAGACCAGAAAACCGTAGAACGATATCTGACCGCACTCTGCGAAACCTTCTTCGTATATGAAACCAAAAGATACAACATCAAGGGTAAGCAGCTGCTCAAGACATTGGGTAAATATTATCTAGTAGATATCGGTTTGAGAAGAATGCTCCTAGGTTCTCGCTCATTCGATGCCGGCCGCATCCTGGAGAACATCGTTTATCTGGAACTACTCCATCGCCAGCAGAAAGTATATATAGGAAAGATGGATAATCTGGAAGTAGATTTTGTAGCGATTGATGAAAACAATATCACGTATTATCAGGTAGCTGCTACCGTTAGAGATGAGACTACCTTAAAACGTGAATTGGCATCTCTGCAGCAGATCAATGACCAATATCCTAAGTATATCCTTACACTTGATGAAGACCCTACTGCCGATTACAACGGTATCAAGAGAATCAATGCCCTAAGATGGCTGATGGGAGAAATAGGATAGCCTATATTTCCTCAGAGTAACACCATAATATATAAGGCACAAAAATGATAATTCGATGAAAGATTTTGCAGCGATAGATTTCGAAACGGCCAACCAGCAGCGTACAAGTGTCTGCTCGGTGGGCATTGTGATAGTGAGGGATGGCGAGATTGCAGACAGCTACTACAGCCTCATCAAGCCCGAACCGGAATAGATGCTAAAGCCTGTGCCTGGATAGCAAGAGAGCTGTTATAGTAAGTACCAGAACTGCATGAGGGTGTGTCATAAAGCCATGACACACCCTCTTCTGTTATTTGTCAATTTCAGCACGTATGAATATACCGTTATTGCTGTAATAGAGATCGTAGCCAGGAATATCAATTTCATATCCGCCAACCTCTTTTTCAATTTTGTAAGGCTTCAAATCAGGATATTTCTTTGCAATATCCTCAGCTATGACAGTAGGAATAATGCCTACAGGGATCTCAGAGTATTTGCACTCAACACTCGTCCACTCTCCCTTCTCATTAAACTCCACTTTAGAGCCATCACTGAGCAATACTTCATATTCCCAAAAGCCATTATCTTTCTCCTTTTCCACACGGCTGTATGATGCATCAGCAAAATATTGCTTTACAAACAGCTGTGCCGACATCGGCAATGCTGCATAATCAAACTCTTTATCTTCACTGCTGCATGAAACTGTAAAAAGGACCAGTAACATCGCAAATAATGTGGTAATAAATGGTCGTTTCATATTCATAATGTTATTGTTTAAAATTACTATAATATATTCTATAATCTCTTGAATCTAGGTTTGTTATGCAGATTCGTATCTATCGGTTACAAATATAATAGTTTTATTTTAGATAAGAATGATTTCAAACTCAAATTAACTATAATTCAATATTTTTTTATTTTTCCATTTGTTCTACTGCCATAGTTCTTAGTTGTTAGACTTATTCAGGTTACAATAGATATTGCATAGATAGAAATTACAAGGTAGACTTTTAGGTTCGGTTTTTGAAAGTGAATCCTGCTGGCAGTGATGCCGGCAGGATTCTGCGTTATTATGCACTAATGCAGACTGCACTTACTTAAATTCTTCAATCTACGGGCAAACTCAGGTGCAACCTCTATCCTATAACTCATTAAGCAAATCCTCCGCAGGAATAAAATCTATTTTTCCTTCGCGATGAAGCTTCAATTCCGTAAAGGCCTGATTGATACTAGCAAGGGCTTCTTCCAAATAGCTCTCGTCATTAGAAAGTACGCCCAAGCTATTATAAATATCAGTATTCAATTGCATCACATTCATTATCGAATCCTTTCTTTTAGCGATACATTGCGTAGAATTCCTGCACCTTATCATGGAGCATAGAAGCATGGAGAAGACCATTCCTCCATTCTTCAGGAATATGGCATATTCCAAATTTAGCACTCAGGATAGCTCCTGCTACTGCTGCATTTGTATCCGCATCTCCTCCCGATAAAACAATCTTCAGGATACCCTCTTTATACGAGGTTGCATGCCAATAAGCCCATAGGGCAGCCCCTAAAGTTCTGAGCGTATATCCCATACTCTTTTCATCATCCAGGCACAAAGAATCCAGACCTTCATGATATGCCAAGTCAACAAATGGAACGATTCGTTCATCATATTGTTTGGCAATGCCAATCACATCTTCATAATCCAATATCATGTCTTCAAAGACAAGAGTATGTATGATAGAAGAAACGACAACGCAAGAGCCCACACAGCATGGATCAAAATGAGTTAGCTTACAGATATTCTCAGCATTATTAGCCACATTGTCCTTCATAAGTCCTACCACCGAAGTTCTCATAACAGCCCCATTAGCTGCAGCTTTTTTCTTTTCCATCTTCCAGATAATCTCTGCAGCCTTCTGTGGATTCGAAGTATAGTCACCAAGAGCCATTACATTATATGTATGCCGGCCAATTCCCATGCCTCCATTCATCATCCATTCCTTAAACCTTCTGGCAATATCAAGAATATCTACCTTTTGACAAGCCACAAAAGAATCTAAGATGCATAGCATCATGTCGGTATCATCAGTCCAATCGCCTCTTTGCCAACGACGACGATGATCATCCTGCACGATTTGTGAATAGTCCTCTATCCCATTAGGATAAAAAAGATCCACCTCTTGCTTGGACATAAACTCCGTGCTCAGCCCCAAAGCATCTCCTACAGCTTGCCCGAAGATGGTACCGAGGAATCTTTCTTTTATAATTTCATTTTCCATATTTTTTCTATTCATACAACCAACCAATCGTAAAGTCATCCATATCAATCACTCCATGGTGATATAATCCTTTGAGATATTCCTCAAAAGCTAATTGATTATCTGATGCTTGAAGTATTTTTTCGATAACGTCGTTCTTAAAATTAAATCTCAATGTTTCTGCCGTTTTTAGTAATTGAGAATTACCAGACTGCTTTAGATATTCCTCTGCAAGTTCTTCGCCAAATTCCTTACAATGAGCTAACTCATACATCATTAAAATATAATGAGATAAAGCATCGCTGGCAACAAAGACTATAGACGAATCATCTAATACAAATTCACCATTTCTAAAGCCTTCTTCTTCCAACGGGTCTTTGCAACTAACCAATCTTGGCGGATTACTGAAATCTGCCAATTTCGTAAAACTGTGTTCTAAGACACCTGTTTGAAAACTATAATGAAAAACAACACTATCGCCGTATGCCATCCATTTACATTGCTTATCCCCTGTTATCCATGCTGCAGCAATAGTAGCGCACGAACCTTCGTTATAGAACTTATTCAGAAGAATGCCATCCCCTTCCTTTGCTCTTTCCTCATGCTCATTATAAAAAGACTCCCAGATGCTATCCACCCATTCGTCAAGTTCTGTAAAAGACATGATAGGTTTATTCTTTGGTAACTGCTCTATGAGATATTGCGACCATTCATCAGCAAACAAGCCACAGCCTCCTGCCCCATCCGATACCGCTATGCAGGTATCAGATGAGAAGAAAGAATCTTCGTTTGCTACATGGTCATTCCATTTTGCTATGCTTACTCCTCTATTCATATATATTATAGGTTTTGATTAACGAGCATACTCGACAACGTACCAATCTTCATCATCTTGACCAATCGCTCCATACCGGTATTCACACCCATAGCATGATAACGGATGTCCGTTTGCTTATCACCAAAGATGGCACGAATCTGCTCATTATAATTTAGTGGCAAGAGACTCGACATATTATAAAGTTTCTCACCATATCCATTTCCGTTCAATTCATCTGCAGTTGCAGGGAATACGACCGATTCTGCATGTCCTGGCACAACGTGAATATTGAAGAGCAAGACATTGCCATCATTGGTAAACATCGATTTTAATTGATTGGCAAGTTGTTGCATCTCATCATGCGAAGTTCCATTATACTCACCATCTGTGATATTGATAATTGTAGGAGGATAACAATCCTTGTCGTGATGGTCTTTCATCCAACTTTCGAGCAAACCTTCCGCACGTTTGAAAGCCTTATCCATGTGTGTCCAACTACCATCATGACGAGCTACCATCCATTGTTTCTTCTCTACTTCTTTGATGGTTATACCCTTTCGAGTACGCACCTCTTCCTTCACCATTTTCTTTTGATAAGGATTATCACGAATCTCTTCTGGAGTAACGAAGTCGCGTCCCTCCAAGTTGCCATTCCAAGCACTATAAGCCTCCATGCCATAACCTATCATGGCAATATCAAAGTAATGGCGGGTTTCGTTATTTTTTACACATCGCTCCACCAACTCGTTGATTTGGGCATTTACAATACGGGCAACAGCCTCAGATAAAGTCATATCCTCACCATTGAAGGTAGTAATTCTGCGCATAGAAACGCTTTGGTCCACAAGGAAGATGAATGCTGTAGGATGCTCACGGTCAACACGAGCCGTATATGCATTCTTGCTCTGCAATATCTGTGGCTGGCTTGGAATTGGAATACCAAAGTTACCAATGTTCTTGATATACTTCAGGGGTATGCTGTTCTTTACCAGAATCTCGGCTTGATAGAAAGGCTGTTCATTTATATCCAGGTCAAAATGCTTGTTTGCCTTGACTGTCTGAAAATGAATTTTCTTGAAATCTTCCAGGTTTCCGCCAACGTTGGCACCGCTTCTTGTAGCATTTCTATCTGAAAACTTAGTCTGTTCATCAAAAATCACCTCTGGGTCTATTTCCAAAATTACGGGGTTAGATATACGTTGCTCGCTCATCGCTACATACATCATTGGATGCTGTTTGGTAAAACTCGCTCTCACATAATGTTCCAACCCATCTCGTTGATCAAGTGACCAGGAAGTAGAACCTGGCCCACCGCCTCCCGGCTTAGGAATCGTAATTCCTCGTTCCTCACAATCCTTCCAGGAAAAGAGGCCACCATTCTTAATGATGTTCTCCAAGTTGTCACGATCTGTAAAATGATACAACGTTGTAATATGATGCTGCTCAAGGATATTCTTAAAATCCTCCCAATTATTTCGTTTACTCATAATTTATATTTTGTTGTTATTCTATCAAAAAAGTTCTAATTCCTGTGGCTTATCAACCTGTAGTTTTGCCTCCGTATCCGGTTTTTCTCCATAAGGATAAATACCATCTACGTATGCTTTGATCAAAAAGGCATGAGACAAGGGTTTGCTTGGGTCATCCACATCACAGTTGGTATCATAATCCAACAAGATGATGGTTTTCGTTTTACTTGCCTCCTTTAACCGTTCAATGATTGTTGGCACTTTATTCTCCAACATCCATTGGTAGGTTGGAATATATATCTGCTTTCTAGCTTCTATATATCCTAGGAGTTCCTTGCCATTTACTCCCTTGCGATGTCCCAACGGCTTTCCATACTTGCGTACAGTTCGCTTGATATTCTTCATCGTGTCATTCTGGAACATCTGCACATCTACATCTGCTCCTTCAAACACTTTCAATCCCTGCCAAATAGCCTCTACGCATGTGGCTGTCACTCCATAGCTGAATGGAACTGGTATTCCACCATGCGGATAGAATGGACTTAATTTGATTAAGCTATCTTTGGCATGGCTAGTTACATCCGCAATGATGGCATCGGGATGTTTCTTTAATATGGTTTCGTATTTTTTACGCTTAGATTCTATTAATATCATAATTATTAAACTATATTTACCATGAAATAAATATTTTATATCCAAACCGGGAAATTAATTCTTGTTGAAGATTGTATGGGAATTTGCAGTAACAAAATGCACCTTTACCTATGCTAGTAATACTAGAAGAGATGACTATCTCTGACAGAGAACGACAACCCAAAAATGCATAATCACCTATGCTAGTCACACTAGAAGGGATGACAATCTTTGACAGAGAACGACAATCAGAAAATGCAAGATCACCTATGCTAGTAACACTAGAAGGGATGACAATCTCTGACAGAGAATCACAATCAGAAAATGCAAGATCACCTATGCTAGTAACACTAGAAGAGATGACTATCTCTGACAGAGAACGACAACAAGAAAATGCACGATCACCTATGCTAGTAACACTAGAAGGGATGACATACGATTTTATATTTTGATTTCTGAAAGAAATAATTCTACTTTTATCCTTATTGAACAAGACATCATCCTCATAAACAAAGTTAGGAGATAAACATTCTAATTTGCCTTTCCATTTAGCAAACGGATTGCCGTTTAAGCAAATTACGCTTTTAGGGATGGATATATATTTCAACGAACGACAACTAGAAAATGCCCAATCACCTATGCTAGTAACACTAGAAGGGATAACTATCTCTGACAGAGAATCACAATGAGAAAATGCACCTTCACCTATGCTAGTAACACTAGAAGGGATGACTATCTCTGACAGAGAACGACAACTAGAAAATGCACTATCATCTATGCTAGTAACACTAGAAGGGATGACTATCTCTGACAGAGAACGACAACAAGAAAATGCACTATCATCTATGTTAGTCACACTAGAAGGGATGACATAAGATTTTATATTTTGATTTCTGAATGAAATAATTCTACTTTTATCCTTATTGAACAAGATATCATCCTCATAAACAAAATTAGGAGATAAACATTGTAATTTGCCATACCATTCAGCAAACGGATTGCCGTTTAAGCCAATTACGCTTTTAGGGATGGATATATATTTCAATGAGAAACAACGAGAAAATGCACGATCACCTATGCTAGTGACACTAGAAGGAATGACTATCTCTGACAGAGAATCACTACAAGAAAATGCACTATCACATATTATCCTTGTACCCTCTTTAACAGAATAAGCTCCACTTAATTTTCCTGGAAGAACTTTCAACAATTTTCTTCCATCCTTGCTATATTCCACTCCCCATTCATCAACAAAAACTTCATTCAACTCTTCTTCTGTTGTTTCAGTCGATAAATCTTCCTTCATCACAGAAGTTATATTAGGCTTTTCGCCAATAAACAATCTAAAAGAACATGCAGAAAGCTCCTTTCTCGCCAATGCAAGCATAAAAAGAGAGCAAAGTGTACAGAAATCCTTATCACACATCAATTCCTGCAGGGCAGATATGACCTTGCTATTTGAAGGATTGCGATAATCATTTTCTGAGAAGAGAAGTCTGTCTGAGGCACCATAGATATCTAACAAAGTAGATTTCATCGAGATAGCCTTTAATGACAAGGCGATGCTTGCCAAAGAAAAATCATCTATCGTTTCATCGAAATCATCCACAGTACGCAAAGGATGACTGAAATCCCTGGTACCGATAGTTGGAGATTTGCAGCCCTTCATAGAAGGCACAAACATTCCATCATAATCTACCAAACTAAGAGAGCCATCAGGACGTACAATGATATTATCTGGTTTAATATCACCATGAGCAAAAGATTGGGTACGGAGCCAAGCTGCCATCTTGCCAAAACGATAACAAAGCATCGACATGGCTGATTGATTCTGGTAATTTGCAGCAATGTAAGTTTCCATCGTTTCTCCATCCACCCAATCCATCAACAATACAGGGAATTCATCCTCCTCGCATTGACTGTCCACGAAGAGTTCCTTCTCCATATACTTTACCGATGTAATGTATGGAGAATCTAACAAATCCAGTTCGTCTGCAATCTGACGATAGGCATCAGCTCGCCCTTCCTGTTCTTCCGTAAAACACTTCAGGGCATAATATTTCCCGCTACTCTTGTCCTGCATCTTAAACACCACGGCAAAAGCACCACTACTGCGATATGGCTCTCCGTGATCATCCAGTACGGGAGTCAGGTGAGCCAACTGTTCAAGATTATCACCAGCATCTTGAATGGCCTTTACATATTCTGATATCAATGGGTACTGCATAGCTTACACGATTATTAATTGACTATCTTAAGTCGCATTTTCAGACGACAAGGCAAAAGTACACAATAAAATTAAAACCGACAAAAAAAAACTGCAGAAAAATGATTAATCATCGCTTATTATTTCTATTCCAATGGAAATATATGAGAGAAAATCTATTCAATGGAACATCTGTAAATCGCCAAACTTTGAGGATAGAGGTGGAGAATGTTCTCCACCTCTTATTATATATATTAAAAAAGGAAAAGGCAAAGAAGGATGTCTTGGAGGGAAGGACTTCCTATTTATGAAGGTATCGATTTTGCTAGTATCTCTTTCTCGCCGTAATAATCAAGGAATAATCTAAAAAGTTACCCAAATATTTTTTCCCCGAAACGGGAACTTAATTCTTGTTTAAGATCATATGAGAAACTACATCCCCCAAAGGCATTGTCTCCGATACTTGTCACACTATCCGGAATAACAATTTCTGTCAAAGAGCAACAAATAGCAAAGGCAAATTTTCCAATACTTGTCACACTATCCGGAATGACAACTTCTGTCAAAGATTCACACTGAGAAAAGGCAAATTCTCCAATACTTGTAACGCTATTCGGAATAACAACTTCTGTCAAAGATTCACACTGAGAAAAGGTAAATTCTCCAATACTTGTAACGCTATTCGGAATAACAACTTCTGTCAAAGATTCACACTGAGAAAAGGCAATTTTTCCAATATTTGTAACGCTATTAGGAATGACAACTTCTGTCAAAGAGCTACACCCAAAAAAGGTACGGTCTCCAATACTTGTAACACTATTTGGAATGACAACTCCTGTCAAAGATTCACACTTATGAAAGGCAAATCCTCCAATACTTGTAACGCTATTGGGAATGACAACTTCAGCCAAAGAACAACACCAAGCAAATGCCCTATCACATATTATCCCTGTACCCTCTTTAACAGAATAAGCTCCACTTAATTCTCCTGGAACTTTCAACAATTTTCTTCCATCCTTGCTATATTTCACTCCCCATTCATCAACAAAAGCTTCTTTTAACTCATCATTTGTTGTTTCAGTTGATAAATCTTCATTCATCACAGGAGTTATATTGGGCTTTTCGCCAATAAACAATCTAAAAGAACATGCTGAAAGCTCCTTTCTCGCCAAGACGAGCATGAAAAGAGAGTAAAGGGTACAGAAATTCTTATCATACATCAATTCCTGCAAGGCAGATATTACCTTGCTATTTGAAGGAATGCGATAATCATTTTCTGAGAAGAGAAGTCTGTCTGAGGCACCATAGATATCTAACAGAGTAGATTTCATCGAGATAGCCTTCAATGACAAGGCGATGCTTGCCAATGAAAAATCATCTATTGTTTCATCGAAATCATCCATAGTACGCAATGGGTGACTGAAATCCTTGGTACCGATAGTTGGAGATTTGCAACCTTTCATAGAAGACACAAACATTCCATCATAATCCACCAATGTAAGAGAACCATCGGGACGGACTATGATATTGTCTGGCTTGATATCGCCATGAGCAAAAGATTGAGTACGGAGCCAAGCAGCCATTTTGCCAAAGCGATAGCAAAGCATTGACATGGCAGATTGATTGTGATAGTTTGCAGAGATGTAAGCTTCCATAGTTTCTCCTTCTACCCAATCCATCAACAATACAGGATATTCATCCTCCTCGCATTGACAGTCCACGAAGAGTTCCTTCTCCATATACTTTACAGAAGTAATATATGGAGAATCAACCATATCCAATTCATCCGCAATCTGACGATAGGCTTCAGCTCGTCCCTCCTGTTCTTCCGTAAAACATTTGAGGGCATAATATTTTCCGGTACTCTTGTCCTGCATCTTAAATACCACGGCAAAAGCACCACTACTGCGATATGGCTCTCCGTGATCATCTAGTACGGGAGCCAGGTAAGCCAACTTATCAAGATTATCGGCAGCATCTTGAATGGCCTTTACATATTCTGATATCAATGGATACTGCATATTATGTATTGTTATTTTATCAGCTTCTACATATTTTAATGACAACAAATAGGGATATAAAGAAGATGGATGCTAGCCTTTAAAATAAACTAATGTGAAATCATCCATATCTAAGATTCCTTTCGAATTCAGTTCTTTCAAATATGGTTCAAACCGGCTGTTAGATGATGTTGCATCTAACAAAAATTGGAGTACATCCTTTTCAAAATCAAACTTCATTGTCCCTGCCGTTTTCTGAAGTTGGAATAGCCAGACTGTTTAATTTTTCTTCTGCAAGTTCTTCATTCTAATTTCCGCAACACTATAATTTAATATTTTTTATAAGCACCTGAGCAACA
>ENA-OPET01000117-OPET01000117.1-human-gut-metagenome-genome-assembly--contig:-NODE-117-length-24472-cov-1.946472_pt1 | contig 24472 bp, 9 predicted proteins | sample MGYA00241641_ERZ501545 | MGnify/ENA primary metagenome ERZ501545 (study PRJEB25962, sample SAMEA2042391) | human gut metagenome | biome: human gut; feature: human-associated habitat; material: faeces... | reverse complement strand
ATTTAATTATATACGAATAATGCAAGAGCACGCCGATAAAGTTTTTAGAGAAATCTTCGATCAATTGCTTAAATAGTCAATGTTATTATATATGCATAAATGTCTTTCATATCATGTAAATGTTATTATTGTATTACCTTAAAAAGTAAGTGTGGTTCATAAATCAAGCAAATGCACTTAGACAGCTGATAAAGTACACTTGCTTTTTGGGGATATTTTTTAAGTTCAAGTCAGGATATAAACTACTCCATATAAATTTGAGAGCAAAGTAAAATATTTCATAAATACTAACTAAAAGAGTTTTTTTCCAACAGCAATAAGAGCACTTTATATTCTCTATTATTGTATCATCTATATTATAAAATTCGATGAAATGGGCTTTTTTTGATACTTTCAACTTTATATATCAAGTTAACTTTTGTTTAACTTAATAATTAAAGTATGAAAGACAGAAAGAATTCAAGTCTGTTGAGTTGTCTGGAGAAGTTCCAGCGGCTTTTCTTCGTTGCTTTGTTATCCGTATTGGCTGTAGGGGCCTTTGCACAGAGCAAAACCGTTTCGGGTACTGTCCTTGACAAAACAGGTGAGTCTGTAATCGGTGCCAGTGTGGTGGTGAAAGGTACGACTAATGGTACTATTACTGACTTTGATGGTAAGTTCACACTTCAGAATGTTCCTGATAATGGAACGATCCAAGTAAGTTTCGTGGGGTACAAAACCATGGATATCTCAGTGAAAGGACAATCTACCGTTAAGATAATCTTGGAGGAGGATACCGAAACACTGGATGAAGTAGTGGTTGTAGGTTATGGTACAGCAAAAAAAAGTGATGTAACAGGTGCTATGTCGAGAGTGACAAGTAAGGTAATTGAAGACCGTCCTGTACAAAATGCGTTACAGGCAATGCAAGGGCGTGTAACAGGTGTGGATATAACCTCAAACAACCGTCCCGGTGAATTGGGAGATATACGTATCCGCGGTAACCGCTCTATTAATGCAACTAACGAGCCTTTATATGTCATTGATGGAATCCCTATGACGGCAGGTTCCATGGCCGATATCAATCCAGGAGACATCGAATCTATGGAAATTTTAAAAGATGCATCTGCTACTGCTATTTATGGTTCACGTGGTGCGAATGGAGTTATCTTAGTAACTACTAAAAAAGGAAAAACTGGACGTACGACTATCAATTATGACGGATCTTTCACTTTAAGTAATCTTCACTCTATGACCGACTATATGGATGCGGGTCAGTTATTGGACTATAGACGACAAGCGGCTATAACGGGGGGAACTTACAATGGAGCTTACGGAACAGCACCTGATCCAGACCGAGATCGAGCTTTATGGTTAGGTACTCAATCTTATATGGACAATCGTGTCGCGAAGGCTTATCAACTAAATGCAGATGGAACCCCAGTGCTTCGTCCAGCTACAACGGAAGAAAAGCAAATAGGATATGCTGATATGGTACCTGTTTATAATGCATCTCAATTACCTACAACGGATTGGGGAGATTTAGTAACTCGTAATGCCTTCACACAAAATCATCAGATTTCTCTTTCAGCAGGAACGGAAACTTCTAAATTATATATATCATTAGGATATTTAGATCAAGAAGTACCTATGAAAGATCAGGATTTCAAACGTTATACAGTGAATATTAACGGTGAAATTACCCCAATGAAATGGTTAAAGGTAGGTGTTGGTTTAAATGCCAATCATTCTATCAAAAATTATGGTATCGTAAGTAATTTTGATAATGGGGTGGCCAAAGATTCTTATGGACTAGCCATGAACATGATGCCTTGGTGGCCCGCTTATAACGAAGATGGATCCATTATGATGACTGAAGAAGGTGACTTGCGCCATAATGTATTGAGAAATATTGATTCAGCATGGAATGAATATAGATATTATGGTGTAAATATGTCATCATATGCCGAAGCTACTCTGTTCCCTTGGTTGAAATGGAGAACCAATCTAGGAGCTCAGTATCGTAACTCTCGTCAAGGAAGTTTTTATGGAGAAAATTACACTAATCCCTTTGGATTTGACTCTACTTCTCCAGGAGTAGCGTATAACAGACATTCCCAAGATATTTCATGGACACTAGAGAACTTAATTTATATAAATAAAACTTTCAAAGATATTCATACGTTGAATATCACTCTGCTTCAATCAGCTGAGCGTTATCGTACAGAAGACTTATCGATGCGTGCCTATGAAGTGGTATATCCTACTTCCTTGTGGTATAATATTGGCCAGTCTAACAAATCTAAATATGCTCCTGGTTCAAGTTACAGTACTTGGTCACGTGCTTCCTACATGGCTCGTGTTAATTATTCACTAATGGATAAATATTTGCTGACTTTGACTGGACGCTATGATGGAGCTTCTGTGTTAGCTGACGGAAATAAATGGGACTTTTTCCCCTCGGCAGCTATAGCATGGCGCATGGAACAAGAAGAATTCATTAAGCATATTAATTGGATCAATCAATTGAAATTCCGTGTAGGATATGGTGTAACAGGTAATTCATCTATTTCTCCTTATCAGACATCAGGATCATGTACTTCCACCTATGCCAATATTCCTTTTGGAGTAGGTAATGCAGCTTCTAATGTCATAGGAACTAAAACATCTGTCATGCCTAACTATAGTTTAGGATGGGAAAAAACTTCCTCTGTAAATATAGGTCTAGATTTTTCAATACTGAATAATCGTATCAGTGGTAGCCTAGAATATTATCAAGCAGAAACGTCAGATTTGTTAATGAATAAATCTTTACCTGTTATTACAGGATATGCTTTAATACAAAGTAATGTCGGTAAAACTCAAAATAAAGGGGTTGAACTTTCTTTGTCAACTATAAATGTTAAGACTAGAGACTTCACTTGGCAAACAGACTGGACTTTTTCTACTAATTCAGAGAAAATAAAGGAATTGGCTAATGGAAGTATGCAAGATACCAGCGGTCCTTGGTTTGTGGGTCATCCAATAAATATTTTCTGGGATTATAAGTATGATCGTATATGGCAAGATACTCCTGAAGACAATAAAATGATGCAATTGTATCAGAAAATAGGTAATCTAACCTTTCTACCTGGACAGTATAAAATATGTGATCAGCCTTTAGAGGAAGTTCCGGAAGGAACAGAAGGTTCTAAAACGGTAATATTAGATGATGGAACAAAAGTTTCCTATATGGACAACGGTTTTGGTCGTTTCACTGATGATGATAAAGTGATTTATAACAAATCACCTAAATGGACTGGTGGATTGAACAATTCTTTCACATATAAAGATTGGAATTTTAGCTTCTTTACATATTTCCGCTTTGGAAATACTTACTATGGACTATCCCAAACAATAGGCCGTCGTCTTGAAAAGGATGTTTGGAGTCCTACTAATACAAATGCTAAATTTGCACAGCCTACTACAGCAACACGTACATCAACTTATGATGGTGCACGGAATTATACAAAAGGGAATATGGTATTAGTACGAAATATAGCTTTGTCTTATACAGTGCCACAGAAGTTCTTAAATAAATACGGCATTAATAATGCTCAAATTTATACACAAGTGTTGAATCCGTTCTTGTTTGGTGGTGAATTGGTAAAAGCAGGTATCAATCCTGATGATGTGACAGGTTGGGATGCCAGCAACCATATTGGTGGTCAAACAAATAATACGTGCATAACTCGTAGTTTTGTTTTGGGGGTAAGACTTGGTTTTTAATTATAAATAAAAAAAAGATGAAAAAATATTTATATGCTGGATTGTTAGCTTGTACAATAGCTTCTTGTACAGACGATTTTTTAAAAGAAGAAATGGTTTCTACCATTACACAAGATTATTTTAATACAGAGCAAGGACTGGACCAATTAATTGTAGGTACTTATAACGCTGAACGTGTGAAATGGGGATATAGTGAAGGAGTGTACATGTTCGAAACAGGACATGATTGTGCTCGAAAAAGTGGAGATACTGATTTGAATATGTATTCAACCTCCAAGTGGTCATCTACAGGAGATATTGGTAAACAGACTGACCAATTTATGGGTTTCCAGTCTAAATCTAGTGCTGGATTTCTTATAAACTTTTTTCCCATTATAGACAATTGTAATAAAGCAATCAACATCATAAGAAACAATGAAGGAAAGGGACAGTATGCTTCAAATAAAGAATATGCAGCACAACGGTTGTCAGAGGTGCTTTTCAACAGAGCTTATTCATATTATAACTTGAATACAATTCTAGGTGATATCTATTTTTCTACCACCAGTAGCATTACTTTACCATCTAATTACGTCTATACGCGTACTCCTGCAGAAGAGATGTATAAAGTCCTCATTTCTGATTTGCGCTATGCAGTAGAAAATCTTCCAGAAAATTACTCATCTGGTGAATTTGGACGTGCCACTAAATATGCAGCTGCCCATCTTCTATCAAAAATATATCTACACAGAGAACAAGGAAAAGAGTATGGGACAGTAGAATATGGCCGTAACGCAGATGGAAGTATAGATAATTCCAATCCCAAGTCTTACCTTGGTATGTTATACAAAGGAAAAGGTACAGCTGATTTAGATTCATGTATCTATTATGCTTCAATGGTAATTGACAAACATCCGTTAGCATATGACTATGCTGATTTATTCGATCATTCTTTGGATGATTTCAGTTGTGAAAATACTTCTGAAAATGTGTTGAATGCAGTTTTTTCAGAAGGAGGAGATAATTATCGTTATGGTCTTCGTGTTTTGATGATGTTTGTAGGAAATTATGTAGGTGAGAAGTGGGGATTGCCTGACTATTGCTGGGAATATGGCACTAAACCTAATTTTAATTTCCATAATTCTGATTTCGGATTTGATGTGTTTACAGATAAAATCAATGACTCCCGCTTCCAAAAATCTTTTAGATTAGAATATGTAACTGGGTTGAATACTTCTGGTTCATCTACTCCTGGAGCTAATGGAGAATACTATACTTATAATGATGAGAAAAATACGACTTATCAATGGACTGAAGAACAAGCAGATTACTTCAATCGTTATATTCTTCCTACTTATAATCGTGAATCATGGCAAGACCGTAAGGCTGTTATAGGAGAACATAAAATGGGACGCAATGATTTAGCTTTTGCTTTCCTTGAAAATACCAAGGCTACAGCTATAGATGTTAAAGAAGCCGATGCACAACCTTTTATTCTGTATGCTCGATGGATGAAAGATGGTGATAAGTATTATTATCGTCCTGAATTAGTAGGATTTACCAATTCATATACCTTTGCTGGATCTCAAAGTTATTATTCTATGGAAAGATCATCCAATACAGGAGTTCCGTGCTCTATAAAATACGATGACCCAAATCGTACTGGTAAAAGTTCGGAATATGGAGGACGTGATATTCCAATTATGCGTTCTGCTGAAATGTATTTAGTTCGTGCTGAAGCTTACGGGCGAAAAGGAGAGTATAATAAAGCTATAGATGATATTAATGAACTACGTAGGAGAGCAGCATTTAAAACAGGTGAAAAGAGAAATGAAGTTATAGCACGGTTATATCCAGGCAAAGAAAATTTGAATGAATCTGAACGTTTATGGCCATATGAATCAGCTAAAGATTGCTTTGAAAATATAAAAGTTGATGCTACTTATTGGGATGGAACTTCCGAAAAATCATTAGCTGAAAACTATGTTCCTTCTGCTAATACCACAGAAAAACGTTTTATTGAGTTTATCTATAATGAATGGGCACGTGAATTCAATCAGGAAGAAATTTATTATGAAGGTGTGCACCATGCTGGTATCCAAGCTGCACGTATTCAGTGGCATAACCAATTGGGAGCAAATGCTAGCAATACAGTTTATCAGGTAGGTTCATGGGACATATCAGATAATGTCAATGGAACCAATGGACAAACAGGATTACCGAAAGGAGGATTTCAGAACTATATGACCCTGAAACCCTTTCCACAGAAATTCCTTGATATGCTAACCGATGAGAATGGTGTTCTTTTAGATGCCAATGGCAAAAAGGCATATCAAAACTACGGTTACTGATTCGTATGTAGGATTGTATCAAAACAAAAATAATCTGTATTTGTTATTCTGAATAAAATGAAGAATTTAAATATACTACTTAGTATCTACAGCTTCTTTATTATATTCAGAATGACAAATATCTAGTAGCTTTTTTATATAGATAATTTTTAGATTCCTTACATGGATAATTTCACATCTACAATAATAAATATAACTCATTGTTGAATTTTTATCAAATACAGCAATGAGAAACTTATAATCTAAATTTATTGATACATCCAATGCTTTGATTAAATAAATTATTATAATAATTTTGCTTTCTGTAAGAGATAACAGTATTACACATGTTGATTTGTATTAAAAAATGGTATTATTTAAACTATCCGAAAAAATTAATCAATCTGTAGTAGTCAGTCAAAACAGGTTCAACTGACATATTACAGAATATAAATTATAAACCCCATCTATTATAATATTATGAAACTGCTACCAACAATCAAAAAAAGCATAATTGCATTCGCTCTGTTACCCGCACTTCTATATGCAGGTATCCCTCCCACCCTACAAAGCGATGCCTCGCAAAGAATGACTAGAGATATTATGGACCGCGCTTACATCACCCCCAAACGTATTGTTACCAAATACGCAGGATGTAAGAATAATCTAATAAAAGACGAACACTATTTGTTAGAGCGTGGAAACGGCCAATCGGAAATGAACAGAAAAAAATGTTGCATAATGACCTCTACCGAAACAGAAAAGGCATCCCTGTTACTGGATTTCGGCAGTGAACTGCATGGAGGATTAAAGCTCGTCGCGGGCAGTTCCAGCCGTAGGGAGCCTTCTTTGGTAAGGATACGTTTCGGAGAATCTGTTGGAGAAGCCAACAGTACCACTTCAAATTCCGAATGGAAAGTGGGATTTTCAACAGACGATCATGCCAAACGTGATATCGTCATGGAAATTCCCCGTGACGGCATGATTGAAATAGGCAATACCGGTTTCCGCTTTGTCCGACTTGACTTGCTGCAAAACAACGCCACTATCTCTTTAAAAGAAATTTCAGCTATCTTGCGCTACCGTGATATTCCTTATTTGGGGTCTTTTGAATGCAACGACCAACGTTTAAACAAAATATGGATTACCGGAGCCTATACTGTCCACTTGAACATGCAGGAGTTTTTATGGGATGGCATCAAACGTGACCGAGTAGTCTGGCTGGGCGATATGCACCCTGAATTAATGACCATCAGCCGTGTTTTCGGATACAATGAGGTGATTCCCAACAGTCTGGACCTGGCCTGCAAACAATTTCCTTTACCCAATTGGATGAATGGCATGAGTGCATACAGCCTATGGTATCTGATCAACCAATATGAATGGTATCACCAGACCGGAGATATTGATTTTTTAAAGAAACATTCCGACTATATCAGCGGGTTAATCCATTTGATAAACGGGAAAGTGGATGATGCGGGAAATGAAACGTTAGCACCTGCCCGCTTTCTGGACTGGCCATCCAGCGGAAATAAAGCCGGAGTTGAGGCAGGCTATCGCGCACTGATCGTATGGGCCATGCAAGATGCGCATCAATTGTCTTTAAAACTTGGCAACACCTCTGATGCTCAATTATGTCTGGACATTATCAACCGGATGAAAAAAAAGATATTACCTCACAACAATCTGAAACAGGCAGCCTCATTAATGGCCATCGCCGGATTGATGGATCCCCAACAGGCTTGCGATGAAGTTGTCTCTGTAGGCGGTGGAAAAGGTTTTTCCACTTTTTACGGGTATTATATGCTGGAAGCATTAGCCAAAGCAGGTGAGTATGAGAAAGCAATAGATATCATTAATACTTTCTGGGGGGCCATGCTGGATTTGGGAGCAACCACGTTTTGGGAAGATTTCAATCTGGACTGGATTCCTAATGCCGCTCCTATAGACGAACCTGTTCCAGCCGGAAAAAAAGACATACATGGCGATTTCGGTGCCTATTGCTATCCCGGATTCCGTCACAGCCTTTGCCACGGGTGGTCTTCAGGACCTACCACATGGCTGTCAGATCATGTATTAGGTATAAAAATCGTAGACGTAGAACACAAGCAGATCAGTATTGAGCCACACTTGGGTAAATTAGAATGGGCCAAAGGCACTTATCCCACCCCTTGGGGCCTGATAGAAGTCAGCCACGAGAAGAAAGCCGATGGTAAAATCACAACCAAAGTGAAACTTCCGAAAGGTGTAAAACAAATTTAATTATAAAAAATCGTTATCAAACTTCTATAAAAAAATTAGATCTTATGAAAAACATAATGATATGGATTATACTTCTTTTGAGTACAACTTATGTTGATGCCCAAAATGAAAAATCTCCTAGAAAAGACTATGCCAAATTAGCTAATTATGATGAAAGTAAGGTTCCGCAATATACCTTACCTTCCGTATTAATGTGCCACGACGGAGAAATGGTTCAAACCAAGGAACAATGGGAGCAAAAACGCCGTCCCGAAATTTTAAACCTATTTACGACTTACATGTTTGGCAAAGCACCTACATTGAAACACAAATTACCTTACACAGTCGGTCGGATCAATGAAAAAGCTCTGAACGGACGTGCCACCCGAAAAGAAATAACCATCCAATTAACAGACGATCCACAGGGTCCCCACATCGACTTGCAACTGTATCTTCCTAATCATGTATCAGGAAAAATTCCAGTTTTTCTAGGCATTAGCTTCATGCCCAATTACACGATATATGATGATCCCGATTTATCAGTCCCCGAAATAACAGATGAAAAAATGAAGAAAAGATCTTTCAGGGGATCAATGAACAAGTCTTGGCAGCTTGATAAAATTCTAGAACACGGATATGGTCTGGCCACTTTCTGTTATAATGATGTGGATCCCGATTTTGACGATGACTTCCAAAATGGTGTGCATCCTTATTATTACGAAAAAGGGCAGAATTTCCCAGATCCAGATCAATGGGGTTCCATTGCAGCTTGGGCATGGGGCATGAGTCGTGCCATGGATTATCTGGAAACAGACAAAAAAGTGGATGCTAAAAAAGTTGCCGTGATAGGTCATTCTCGTCTTGGCAAAACCGCTGTCTGGGCCGGAGCCTCTGATCCGCGTTTTGCTTTAGTCATATCCGGGAATTCGGGATGTTGTGGAGTTGCCATCTCACGTCGTTGTTTTGGTGAGACTGTAGAAGCCATGAATGTACGTTTTCCCCATTGGTTCTGCGGTAATTACAAACAATTTAATAGCAGAGAAAAATACTTGCCTTTCGACCAGCACGAACTTGTTGCCCTGATTGCTCCAAGACCTATATATATCGCCAGTGCAGAAGAAGACAACTGGTCTGACCAAAAAGGTGAATTTCTAGGAGGTAAAGGAGCTGAACCTGTATATGCCCTCTATGGTTTGGACGGAATAGCTTGTGAAGAAATGCCTCCCGTAGATACACCTTACATGAATGGCTCTATCGCATACCACAATCGTAAAGGGCCTCACGCTGTTCTTCCATACGATTGGGAACAATTCCTTCGCTTTGCTGACAAATATTTTAAAAACAAATAACAACCACTTAAAGAAAAATATTGGATGGGATAAGTTGCTGTTTTCATTTATCTACAAACCGTAAGTTGTTATGAGTTCAAAATTATTATATGATAAAGTAATCTACTGTATTGTTTTTGTTGTAGTTGAATTGAGTCTTATACCCACATATGGACAACAAGGGCGTGTAACAACAAACTTTGATAAAAATTGGAAATTTTATCTAGGAGATATAGTTGGAGCAGAAAAGCTATCATTTGATGACAATAGCTGGCGTACTCTTAATGTTCCGCATGATTGGAGTATTGAAGGAAACTATGATTCTAATAATCCTACTCAACGGGGAGGTGGTTATCTGCCAGCGGGAGTAGGCTGGTATCGTAAATGTTTTACAATGTCAAATTCCGATACAGAGCATTCAGTTTTTATAGAATTTGATGCTGTAATGGCAAATAGTGATATATGGATTAATGGTCATTATTTGGGGCATAGACCAATGGGGTATCTGCCTATAAATTATGAGATAACTAAGTATCTCAAATTTAACGAAGTAAATGTAATTGCCGTGAGAGTAGACAACAGTATACAACCAGCTTCGCGTTGGTACACAGGTGCGGGCATTTATAGGCATGTAAAACTTATAACAACGAATCCCATACATTTAGAGCGAGGCAGTGTTTTCATTACAACTCCTAAGATAGAAAAAAATAGTGCAGAGGTAAGAATAAGCTGTTCCATTATCAATTCTTCGCAGAATACCTGTAAAATAGGTTTTCAAACGGAGATAAAATCCCCTTCAGGACAGAAAATCCAATCTGATTATGAAATGGTAACTATTTTAGCAGGTGATACTATACATTCTTTGCAGACTGTTATTATTTCCCATCCTGAAATTTGGGATATTCAGACTCCTAATCTTTATTGTGCTACCACGCGTATTTTTAATGAGAAACATTTAATAGATTATGAATTGAATAAGTTTGGCATCAGAAATTTCAAATTCGAATCAAAAACAGGCTTTTGGCTTAATGGTCATAATCTGAAAATACTAGGTGCATGTGTTCATCATGATGGAGGAGCCGTAGGTACTGCTGTCCCTGCTTCGGTATGGGCACGCCGTATCCAACGTTTGAAGCAGATAGGCTGTAATGCATTACGTGGAGCCCATACTCCTATGGACCAAACTTTCTATAATTTGTGTGACAGTCTTGGTATGTTGCTTCTTGATGAAACTTTTGATACGTGGACTGCTGCCAAACCAAATGGAGAAAAAGCTTATAATTTGTATTTTAAAGACTGGTGGAAAATTGATGCTAAAGAAGCAATTATACGTATACGCAATCACCCGAGTATTATACTCTATAGCCTTGGTAATGAAATTAGAGATAATCTCAACAGCCTTGAAGGGCGTCGTTACTTTTTAGATTTACGAAGTTTAACTCGTAAACTTGATCCTACGCGTCCTATTACGATGGCTTTATTTCGTCCAAAACAAATGAGGCTTTTTGAAAATGGATTTTCAGAGATGTTGGATGTTATAGGGCAGAACTATGGAGAAAAAGGATTAATTGCAGTAGGAGCCGCCAAGCCAGGACGTAAAATTATAGGTACTGAAAATACTCCATCCCGTTCTTCATGGTTAGTAGTAAGAGACACGCCTGCTATGGCGGGAATGTTCATTTGGACAGGTTTCGATTATCTTGGAGAATCGGACTGGCCCCGTATAGCGTGGAACACAGGACTGTTTGATCGTAATGGAAATTGGAAACATCTATCCTGGGAAAGGCAAAGCTGGTGGACTGATAAACCAATGGTCCACATTGTACGTCGTAGTAAAGATTTACAGAATGGATATACTGATGATTGGACTCCTGCCTCACCTGACAGTTACCGTGCTGAAGTAATAGTATATAGTAATTGTGACGAAGTGGAATTATTACTCAACGGAAAATCATTGGGGATACAATCTGTTCCTCATGATGATTCACCTAATATATGGCATATAGACTATCAACCTGGAGTATTGAAAGCGATAGGGCGCATTAATGGTAATGAAGTAGCGAATCACGAACATCGGACTGCTGGAGAAGCACATCATATAATACTTGAAACAGAAAGGACTGTTCTTCCTTATGATTGGGAGGAAGTAGCATATCTTACTGCTACAGTAGTGGATATGCATGGAGTACGTTGTCCTAATATTCTCACCGATATTAAATTCAACATAAGTGGCCCAGGTGAAATCATTTCTATAGATAACTCTGATGTTTTCAGTCATGAACGTTATAAAGCTAATCATCGTACAGCTTACAAAGGTCGTGTAATTGCAATTGTTCGTGCAATTGCTGATAACGGAACGATAACTGTAAAAGCCGAAGCAGATGGATTGGGCTCTTCTAATGTAACCATAAAAGCGACAAGATAAAGTCTTAGAAATATTACCGAGTTATATACAATAACTTAAAATAAAAAATAATCATGAAAAAGATACTTCAAAAAATATGTTCAATGATGATACTTTTGCTAAGTATTGTTACGACTAGTTGCTCGACACTACCAAAGGTCACTCTAATTGAAGATGTAGAAACATATACTATGGATAACGGGATCATTACAGCACGCATATCTAAAGTGACTGGCGATTTAGTTTCTTTACGATACCATGACATGGAGATGCTTGCCACCGATCTCAAGCCTGATTTTATTCCCCAAATTAAAGGCCATGAGCCAGTTAACAATCCTAATTGGAAGGAACCTTTAATAGGGGGACATGCACATGCTTATTGGTCGCATGACGCAATGGGAGTAAAAGGAAGTGCTCCAGCTATTCCATCCATAACTATTCATCCGGTAAACAACGGTGGGGAACGTGCAGAAATCTCAATCAAAGCAGTCTCTAATGGACGTAAAATGGGAACAGGACCTGGTGCTGGACCTGAAGGACAATTCGTATCAGATATCGACATTCGATATACACTAGAACGTGGAACTTCTGGATTATATACTTATTCTATATTTGAGCACACACCTCAATATGGTCTTACAGCTTTAGGAGAAGCACGATTTTGTGCCAAATTAGCTGACTTTTTTGATTGGATGAGTGTGGATGAGGATTGCGATTTTTATTATCCCAAAGATTTACAAACAGGTGATAAATATGTATTCACTGCTTTACAATCAAAGAATCCTGCATTTGGTTGGTCAAGTACTACATACAATGTCGGTTTGTTTTTCATCAATCCTTCAATGGAATATATGAGTGGTGGACCAACAAAAGTAGAGTTCTTAGGACATCGTGATACAAATCAACAAGCTGCTCCTTGTGTCCTTAATTATTGGCGTAGCAGCCATTATGGAGGAGCTGAAGTCAATGTGGCAGCAGGTGAACAATGGACAAAAGTAGTAGGTCCTTTTTTTATTTATGCAAATTCCGGAAGCGATCCTAAAACTATTTATGCTGATGCCAAGTCCCGTGCGTCTATTGAAGCCGATAAATGGCCATATCAATGGGTTGAATTGGCTAACTATCCCAAGTTAGATAAACGTAGCAAAGTCACAGGACGTCTAATACTGAATGATTTCAATAGTAATAATAGTTTCACAAATTTAGTAGTAGGACTTACTGCTCCTGCTTATCTCTCTCCTCGACCCAAATCTTCTCCAAAGGTTATGGTTGACTGGCAGCGTGATGCTAAATTCTATCAATTTTGGACAAATGGATCGGTCGATGGTTCTTTTATGCTAGATAAAGTCCGTCCTGGACATTATACTCTTCATGCTTTTACAGATGGTGTATTGGGCGAATATATAAAGACTGATATCATAGTCGAAGCGGGTAAACAAATTGATTTAGGTAAACTGAAATGGACTCCTATTCGCTATGGTAAACAACTTTGGGATATTGGTATACCTAATCGGAATGCATCGGAATTCTACAAAGCTGAAGAACACAATAATCCTGAAATCTCACTTCAATACGGAACTTTGTTTCCAAAAGATGTAACTTTTACTATAGGAAAAAGCAATTATGCTAAAGACTGGTTTTTCCAACATGTTCCTCATAATGAAAATCCTGAAGCAAAATCTAAACCTTTTATTGGTGCTTATACTCAAGGAAGAGCTACTCCATATACTATCGTATTTTCCATGGAAAGAGCTGTGCATGGAAAAGTTGTCTTACGTTGTGCTATTTGTGGAACAGGTACTAAGGAACTTGAGATAGAAGTCAATGGTGCTAAAGTCGGCAAAATAAAAGATTTATCTCCTGATGGGGTTATTACTCGTCATGGAACACAAGGAATATGGTATGAACGGAATTTATGCTTTGATGCTTCTCTATTACGTAAAGGAGAAAATAAATTGATCATAACCGTACCAGCAGGTTCTGTTAACAAAGGGATAATGTATGACTATATTCGTTTAGAATTAGTGGAAAACTGAATAAAAAGGCATACTAATAAATAACACCTTATTTGATAATTTTGTAAAATATTTTAAATATAAATCTTATTTTAATAAATAAACACAACCAATGAGAAACAAAAAATGGATAATAGGACTATTTTTAGTCTCTACATTAGTACTTTCCTCTATCAATGTCGAGGCCCAAGACTTGCGTGAACGTACATATTATTACGAAATACTAGAACCACGCCATGAGCCCAAACCGGAAATCAAAGGTTTTGCAACAGAAAGAGTAAAAGAAAAATTAGACAGAGGATTAACGGCCACCCCATCTGCAGACGGGAAAGGTATCTACCTCAGTTGGAGACTATTGGAACAAGATGGAACTGACACTTCCTTCCACCTCTACCGTTCTGCAAACGGCAAGACACAGCGCTTATCAAAAAATCCAATTAAAAACACCTGTGACTTTGTTGACCAGACTCCCGTTGCCGGAAAAGCAACCTATTGGATCTGTGCATTAGATAAAAAGAAAAAAGTGATTGACACATCTTCCAAATTGGATGTGGACTTTTCTATATTGAGAGACTATCAGTCCATTAAATTGAACCGCAATATAAAAGCAGGCAAAATAGCCGTTGCTGATTTGAACGGGGATGGCATTTACGATTATATCATCCGCACCCCGGAAAAAAATGTGGATCCCGGAATGCCCGGTACTTTGGATGGTTCAACTTATCAAATTGAGGCTTATTTAAGTGACGGCACTTTTTTATGGTCTAAAGATTTAGGACAAGGTATCGAGCCCGGTGTTTGGTACTCCCCTTTCATCGCATACGACTTCAATGGAGATGGCAAAGCAGAAATTGCCTTAAAAACAGCTCCGGAAACAACCCAACGAAATGAAAAAGGACGGGTAGACTCCGGTGAGGAGTATCTAAGTGTATGGGATGGAATGACCGGAAAAGAAATTGCCCGTGTGGACTGGCCTGAACGGAATGACAGGTATGGAAATCTGGTCCGGCAGAACCGTAACCAAATAGGAATGGCCTATCTGGACGGCAAGACCCCTTATATATTGGCATGTCGTGGCACTTACAAACTGATGACTGTAGATGCATGGCAGCTGAAAGATAACAAACTGGAACGTGCATGGCGATGGGACGGCGATGAAGAAAATCCCGTAGTAAGAAGCATGGGTTCCCATAATATGGTATGTGGTGATGTGGATGAAGATGGAAAAGATGAAATTCTGTTAGGCTCATGCATGCTTGATGATAACGGGACTTTACTATGGTCTACCGGACTAGGACACCCTGATAAAATCTATCTGACTGATATCGACCCGGATCGTCCTGGTATGGAAGTGTTCCTTTGTCTGGAACCTTGGCACGAGAACGGACGTGGCGTTTGTGTTGTGGATGCCAGAACAGGACAACCGGTATGGAATATCGGTCATAAGACATTCCATGTAGGCGATGGGATGGTTGCTGATTTTGATCCGGTCCACAAAGGTCTGGAATGTTTTGCCAGCGAAGACCGTAAAGGAGGCAGCACAGACAAATATCTACTTTCGGCTGACGGTAAACCTTTAGGTAAAAATGAGGAAGTGCCCTCCTGCCGTAATTGGACCTGGTGGGACGGTGACTTATTGCGCGAAACATTCAAAGGGGACGATAACCGATGGGGGGCAAGTTCCTCTTCAAACGGTCGTTCACTAAGTATTGTAAAATGGAAAGGAGAAACACTGACACAAGGAATTGAAGGTGATATCTTAATGATCGCAGACTTATATGGAGACTGGCGTGAAGAAATAATCACCGCATTGCCCGGTGAAATACGTATCTACACAACCAATCTTCCGGCAAAAGACCGTCGTACCACATTGATGCAAGACGGAATATATAGAAGTTATGTAGCTCATCGTTCCATGGGATATCCACAAGCTCCTGTTCCCTCCTATTATTTAGGAGAATAATATTAAGATTAGCATGAAGGATTCCTCTAAAAACTGTAACGGATATCCTTTTGCTGTAGGGGCGCTTTGATGCGCCCTTATGCATATAAGACTCAAACCTAATCATAAACATCATGCAAAAGATACTATTATTTATTGCTTCCCTTTTTTATTTCAACTCCTTATTCGCAAAAGATGAAATAAAATCCTGGCAAGGCATTCATGAAACACCCCTTTCCCGTCTAGAACAACAATTTGCAGACCCTCCTGTGGAATTTGCCAACCATGTAATATGGGGTTGGGAAGGGAAAATGGATAAAAAGACTATTTGCAATGACTTGGATTCTATCAAGAAGAAAGGATTCCGTGCCATAATATTTGAAGCAGGTTACAAACTACCCTTCAAATATCTTTCCGAAGAATGGTTTAAAGCGATTCGTACCGGAGTACTTGAAGCCAAAAAGCGAGGCATGAAAGTCTGGATTATTGATGAAGGAAAATATCCCAGCGGATTTGCAGGAGGAAAATTCTCACAGGAACGTCCCGATTTGAGAATGCAAGCTCTTGTGATAGGTGATACCATACAGATAAAACGGGGAGAAGTAATGACAAACCATAAAATAGCACCGGAAATCATCAGTGCGGTAGCCGTCAGTACATCCGGTGCTCCTAACAGAACTGTAGCAATTAATAATGGTGAAATAAGTTTCAACGCCGGACTGGATGACTGGAAGATCCTATTGGTCAAAAGCGACTTTCGGACGGCCGTAACCCGAGCCGTTAATAATCCCAACGGCGGCAAAGATGCCACTAATTCTCTGTGTGATTATCTGAATCCTGTTGCCGTACAACAATTCATTGATTGGACACATGAACAGTATAAAAAATACCTTGGTAAAGAGCTGGGTACCACCGTACTTGGTTTCCGGGGAGACGAACCCGATTATGCACATTTACCCTGGACTCCTTCCATTGTCCAAACATTCAAAGATACAAAAGGGTATGATCCGACTCCCTATCTGGCCTCCTTTTTTACCACTTCGCCCACCATACAGGAACAAAGGGTAAAAGCCGATTATTGGGATGTCTGGTCCAGCTTGTTCGCCACCCATTTTTTCAAATTACAGGCCGATTGGTGTGCGGCTAATGGAGTAGCCCACATTACCCATCTTAACAAAGAACATGAAATGCCCGCATGTGTTAAAGCTGAAGGAGACTATTTCCGGAATTTAAGTAAAGTTCAAATACCCGGAGTAGATGCAATCTGGAACCAAATATGGCCCGGTACCCTTAATGATTTCCCCAAACTGGCCTCATCTGTAGCTCATGTTTATGGAAAACCTAGAGCATTCAGCGAAAGTTTTGCAGCTTACCACATCTCCCCTACCATTCCCCAAGCCAAATTTGTTGTAGATCATCAAATTGCCCGTGGGATTAACTTCTTTGAATTCATGTTCTGGCCGGCAGGGTCCAAACATCGCAATTGGATGAGTGATCCCGGTATGAAAGGCCTGAATAAATATACGAATCGCACCACTTACCTGATGAGTCAGGGGAAGCCGGGAGCACGAATTGCCATGTATTACCCCACATCTACTATGTGGCTGGGTAACAATGAAGTTTATAAGGATATCGTCACTCTTACCCAACAGCTGTTAACTCATCAACGAGATTTTGACTACATAAACGATGATGCTTTTACGGAAGCACTGACCATAGGTTCCGGCTATCTGGAAAATAAAAGCGGACAAAGATATGAAACATTGATTATCCCATCATCAGATGTTATTTCCGCATCTGCCTGGAAAGTGATAGAAACATTTTCCTCACGTGGAGGAAAGGTCCTGTTTTGGGGAAGGAAGCCTGCTTCTTTCATTGACAAAAGTTTCACTGCTCCCGGTTCCCTATCAGATTTAACCAATAGCAGGATTGAGCCATCCACCAGATGGACAGCACAGGTAAGCTCTTCCCTTCCGGAACCGGAAATGAAAATCATTTCACCTGCCAATGATTCTATCCGCTACACGCGCAGAGTAATGCCCGATGGCGACCTCTACTTCATATTCAATGAAGGGAATAAAGCTACAGAATTTACAGCAGACTTTGATAAAGTAGGAGTCGCAAAAGAATGGAATGCGACAGATGGCACACTCCAACCGATAAATGCAACAATTGTCAATAACCGTACCCGTCTGACCATTAAACTGGAAGCATGGGAAAGCAAGCTCATATCTATCGGAAAAAATAACAGAGAATATAACATTAAAGAATATGGCGTAAAAGGAAATGGCTATTCGGAAACAGCCACTTTACAACGTATCATTAATGAAGCAGCTCACAATGGAGGCGGAACGATAGTTATTCCTGCCGGGGAGTATCTAAGCGGCGCTCTATTCTTCCCACGTGGTGTAGATTTACGTATAGAAAAAAACGCCAAACTAATCAGCACTGTCGACCCCAATGAATTTCCTGTCATCCCTACCCGTTTTGAAGGTATAGAAAAAAGGTGGCGATGTGCTTTCTTGAATTTTGACCATTCAGACGGAGTTAAAGTTTATGGTGAAGGAGTTATCGATGGTAAAGGAGTAGAATGGAAAAAAATTCCATTCGGAAACTCCGGACGTCCTAGACTGTTATGTTTCACAGATTGCCCGGGAGGTAAGATTTCCGGTTTAAAAATGATAAATCAGGCCTCATGGTGTCTTCATGTACTTTACACAAACGGCTTCACTATAGATGGAATCGATATCCGTGCATTGGAATATATACCCAGTTCCGATGGCATAGATATTGATTCGTCCAATGATATACTGATTACTTCCACCCGCATTGAGGCACATGATGATTGCATCTCCATCAAATCCGGACGAGACGAGGACGGACGCAGAGTAGGACGTCCCAGTGAAAACATTCTGATAGAAAACTGTCATTTTGCATACGGTCATGGTGGAGTGGCTATGGGCAGTGAAATATCAGGCGGCATACGCAATGTGACCATACGTTCCTGCCTGATGGATAACGAAAACTGGAGCCCCTTACGTTTTAAAAGTCAGCCCAGCCGCGGCGGAACTGTGGAAAATATCACTTTTGAAGATATTACCATCAAAGGAGCGCGCAGTATCTTTGATATCAATATGGAATGGCGTATGGTTCCTCCGCTTTCACCTGCACATTATCCGCTGACCTGTTTGCGCAATATCCATTTCAAGAATATAAATGGAGAAGCACAATCAGCAGGAACCATGTATGGTTTTAAAGAGGCTCCATTCGGAAATGATACATTCTTTTTTGAGAATTGCCATATCAAAGCTCAAAAAGGATTAAGCATCTCAAATGTGGCCAATGTTAATTTTAAAGGTTTGGAACTAGAGATAAAAGAAGGAGAAAAGATTTATGAACGGTCTGCAAATAAAGACAAATAACCCAATAAGAACACTGTTAAATAAAAAATACACTCGAAATGCGTACACATGCATAATATTCAAGGAAGATGTACACATTTCCATTGTAGGAAATCCCAGACCATCCTATTTTTGCGCTACCATTAAAACACTAAAACAACATGATGAAGAAAAAATTAATACTATCATTCTTTTTTGTTGCATTAGGTTTTGGAGTTGTAAAAGCACAAGACTTGCCGGACAAAAAAGAAACGTTGAAGACTGTTACAAAAGTCAATGATTACTTCATGAAGAAGTATGCCGATTATCGTACTCCTTCTTTTGTAAAAAATGTAACCCGTCCCAGTAATATCTGGACACGCGGAGTATATTATGAAGGATTAATGGCTCTTTACTCCGTCTATCCACGCGATGACTATTATAAATACGCTGTCGATTGGTCAAATTACCACGAATGGGGATTCCGCAACGGTACCACCACTCGCAATGCTGATGATTACTGTGCCAGCCAGACTTACATTGATTTATATAACATTTGTCCCGATCCGGAAAGAATCCGTAAGGTCAAAGCCAATATAGATATGCTGGTCAACACTCCTCAAGTAAATGATTGGTGGTGGATTGACGCCATCCAAATGGGAATGCCTGTATTTGCCAAACTGGGAAAATTGACCGGAGAACAAAAATATTTCGACAAAATGTGGGATATGTATGAATATACCCGTAACAAACATGGTGAGAATGGCATGTACAACCAAAAAGAAGGTTTGTGGTGGAGAGACCATAATTTCGATCCTCCATACAAAGAGCCTAATGGCGAAAACTGTTATTGGAGCCGTGGTAACGGATGGGTATACGCAGCTTTGGTGCGGGTAATGAACGAAATTCCATCTGATGAAAAACATCGCCAAGATTACATCAATGATTTTATGGCTATGAGCAAAGCACTGAAACAATGTCAGCGTGAAGACGGCTTTTGGAATGTCAGCCTCCACGATCCGTCAAACTTCGGAGGCAAAGAGACTTCCGGCACAGCTCTTTTCGTATATGGTATGGCTTGGGGCGTACGCAACGGTCTATTGGATAAAAAGACCTATCTGCCTGTAATCATAAAAGCATGGAATGCTATGGTGAAGGATGCAGTTCACCCGAATGGTTTTCTTGGTTATGTACAGGGAACCGGCAAAGAACCGAAAGACAGTCAGCCTGTCACTTATGATAAAGTTCCTGATTTTGAAGATTTCGGTACAGGCTGCTTCCTGCTTGCCGGAAGTGAAATCTACAAATTAGACCTCCATATATAGTTGATAAACAATCTTACGTTGAATCTGGTCAACTTTTCATAGACCGGATTCAACGTAAACTCTAAGCTTTATTTCTTTCTCCTTTCTGGTAAGCAGAAGGAGATACTCCAAACTGTGCCTTAAAGCATTTACTGAAATAAAGGGGATCGTTAATACCAACTTTATAAGAGACTTCCGCAACAGTCAGATTCCTTTCGGTTAAAAACAATTCGGCAGCTTTCTTCATTCGGACAACACGTAAATACTCATTCGGTGAGTATCCTGTCACTCCGCGTAATTTCTTATAAAACACAGTTCGTCCCATCCCCATCATTTGCGCAAATTCATCAATAGAAATATTGTATTGAGAATAAATCTTTTCGACTACAGCTACCAACTGGTCTGCAAATTCCTTGTCCCGGTCCGTGTTACATAAAGCAGGACGTACCACCCCCGGCTCACTGGAGAATTTCTTCCGCAACTTTTCGCATTGCTCTATCAGCCGGAACACTTGCGCAAGCAAAAGCTTAAAGCTAAATGGCTTCGCAATATAAATATCCGCTCCCGCCTCAAGACCTTCCAGATGTTTATCCGGCGAAGTCAATGCAGTCAGTAAAATAATGGGAATATGGCTTGTCGCAAAGTCTGCTTTCAATTTCCTGGTTACTTCAAAACCGGTCATTCCGGGCATCAATACATCGCAGATAATCAAGTCTGCGTCATAGTTGCATGCCTTTTCAAATCCGGATATTCCATCCGCAGCCACTTCTACTTCAAAATAAGCACTTAGTTCCTCTTGCAAGAATCCACGAATATCATTATCATCTTCAATTACTAGTATTTTATGTTTTCTCGATGAAGTAACAGCCTTCTCATGTTCCTGATATTCTTCTGAAAGTTCCTGCAAATGGTGAGCTTGCATATTCGCTTCTTCCAACAGAACATTGCCGGGCACCAGAAAATCTTTTTCCGAATAAACCGTTTTATCGGTTGGAATACATACGATAAATACAGAACCTCCTCCTTCATTATCTTCATATTCAATGGTTCCTTTATGTACTTGCACCAATTCATGGCTCAAATGAAGCCCTACCCCAATGCTATCTCCGGAGAAACTGCTTTGCATAAAGCGCTTAAACAGTTCACTCTGCTTCTCTTTAGGGATGCCTACTCCCGTATCGGCTACCTGAATCTGCAAGCACTTCTTTGCCTCATCCACATTTACAGAGAACAGAATTGTTCCACCCGAAGGAGTATATTTAAAAGCATTTGAGAGCAAGTTATAAACCACTTTATCCAGGTTTCCTTTATCAATAAACATTTTGTAGGATGGCACTGACGGCAAAAAGCGGAAATCCATATTTTTCTGTTCTGCCACGTCACTGAAACTTAGATATATTTCATACAGGAAAGCAACTACATCTGTTTCCTGCAGAGAAAGAGCCAATTTGTTATTCTGCATCTTCCTGAATTCCAGCAACTGATTAATCAGCCTCAACATGCGCTGGGTACTTTTATCCATCACCTTCAAAGGATGCAATAATGCCTGAGGAATATCGTCTATCCGGTACATTTTCTCCAATGCTCCCTGAATCAACGTAAGCGGAGTACGGAATTCATGAGAGATATTCGTAAAAAATATCAGTTTATATTCCGTCAATTGCTTTTCAACGTTGATGCGGTTGCGCAGTCTATTGAAATTAATGATGATACGATATGTGAAATACAAGGCTATTAATATCAAGATGAAATATCCAAGCATAGCCCAACTTGTTTTCCAGAACGGCGGTACGATGACAATCTTCAAAGTTGTTTCGGTATCATTCCAAATGCCGGCGCCATCACAGTATTTCACATGGAATATATAAGTGCCCGGCTCAAGATATTTATAAGAAGCAAAGCTCAAAGAAGATGGAACATTCCATCCTTTATCATAGTTCTCCAGCCAGTACATATACTTGATTTGTCCATTATCCGAATAATCGAGAGTAGAAAAATCAAGCATGAAAGAGTTTTGGAAATATTTCAATGTGATCTTATCCGAATAAGCCAAAGATTCCTGCAAAGGAGAACCCGGCATATTAGGCTTCACCTGAATTCCATTGACAGACAGTCCGGTAATAACAATCGGGGAAAGCAGTCTCTCGGTTGGAATCTTTTTCGGGTCAATAATGGTTAATCCATAGTTTGTTCCAAAAATGAGTTTCCCGTCTGCTCCCATACATGCACTGTTTTCGCTATACACATTTCCCAATGTATAGGATGAGAAGAAATAGTTTTCAAAAGAATGACTGTTCGGGTTGAATCTTGAAATCCCATATTCCGTGGCAATCCATAATTGCCCCGAATGATCTTCCTGAATAGCCTGAACCATATTATTGACCAGTCCTTCTGATATTCCATAATGCGTATATTTCAAAGATTGGCAATCATCTGTCAATTCACATAGATTCAAACCGGCCCCCGAGGTTCCCACCCACATACGCCCTTTACTGTCACGAAACAGACAGCGAATCTCATTGCTACAAAAGTTGCCATCCGTATAGCTAAACAAACGATAGTTGTCTTCATCAGCTATCAATGAATCCGGATGGAAAATACAAATTCCTTCACTTGTACCCATCCATATCATTCCTTTTTCATCTTCTGCCATCACCCGGACTATCCGCAAACCATATTTTTTTTGTTGGAAGAAACGACGGAACTTATATTGTCCGCCCGCAGTTTGTTCGGCCAGATCTAATCCGCCTCCAAATGTTCCCACCCACATACGGTTCTTTTTATCACGAAGAATGGAATAAATATTAGAATGAGACAAAGCAAAAGGATTAGACGGATCCGGTTTATACCAAATGTCTCCTACTTTTAGTCCGTCTCCCCGGGTTCCTATCCATATATTCTCCTGACTATCTTCTGAAATCGCATAAATATTATAGGGCAAATAATGATTATCTATCTTAGTTTTCAGATGAGAATCATAATTATACAATCCACCTCTTCGCGTTCCTACCCATATATCTCCATTCGACATTTTAGTCAGTAACCGGATTGTATTCGAACGGTCAAAAACATCCGGTGATTCTGGATAGACATGCGTAATGCCTTTATTTGAAATGGAAATATGGGACAAACCGGAATATTCGGAGCTTACCCATATTCCTCCTGTTCTGTCTTTCATCAAACATAACAAGAAATCTGACCCTATAGGTCCTGCATTCTTCCCTTCGGAAACAAAGTGTTCCAACCGGTCTTCCTGAATATCATAAGTGAAAAGTCCGTTCCCATAAGTCGAAATCCACACTATTCCCCGATCATCACGAACCACATGATAGCGTTCATAATCTATATATTTCATCTTCTCTTCCGGGATCAACTGGAAGTCCTTTATTTCTCCGCTCTTCACGTTTATATAATAAATCCGTCCCGTATTATTGTAAGCCCAACAATCTCCGTAATTGTCATGAATAACTTTCCCATTATTTATTTTCAACTTCCGATAAGGAGTTATTTGGATAGTTTGAAAATCAAACTCATACACTCCCTCGTTTGACGTAAATATAACCCATTTGTCTTTTATCAATGAATGTGCACTGACGGATGTATTACCGGCAATCGTAGAAAGAGATGCTAAACAATCTATCTTTTTCGAGCCATTGACACAGCGATATACATCTCCACCCTTTGTCAAAAAATACATATCCCCTCCATGAGGAAAAGAAGAGGAAAAATTCAGTTCCCTATCTACAATCTCAACTTTCCCTTTATAGACCGATGCAAGTCCATGCATGGTACCAATCCATAT